>OJNV01000008.1_pt1 | contig 145578 bp, 133 predicted proteins | sample 1597961 | NCBI WGS metagenome assembly OJNV01 (sample SAMN01915220, study PRJEB22387) | human gut metagenome | isolation source: stool | host: Homo sapiens | place: USA
GATCCGTCCGATGTTCTTGACCAGCAGTTTCATCGCTCACGCAGGAATTCCACCGACGCGGCGATGTGGGGATACATCACCTCGTCGTTGTCGATGAACGGCACGCGGCGGCGGTAGTCGGCCACCAGCTGCTCCAACTCGGGCGACGTGCGGGCCGGGCGGCGGAACTCGAGGGCCTGGGCGGCGTTGAAGAGCTCGATGGCCAGCACCCGCTCGGTGTTGAGCACCACGCGGCGCAGTTTCGTCGCGGCGTTCGAACCCATGCTCACGTGGTCCTCCTGTCCCTGCGACGAGGGGATCGAATCGACCGAGGCGGGCATGCAGAGCCCCTTTGACTGGCTGACGATCGACGCTGCGGTGTACTGCGGGATCATGAAGCCGCTGTTCAGCCCCGGATTGGCCACGAGGAACTTCGGCAGGTCGCGGGCCCCCGAGATCAGTTTGTAGATGCGCCGCTCGGAGATGTTGCCCAGCTCGGCCACGGCGATGGCCAGGAAGTCCATCGCCAGGGCGATCGGCTGCCCGTGGAAGTTGCCCGCCGAGACGACCATGTCCTCCTCGGGGAAGACCGTCGGGTTGTCCGTCGGGGAGTTGATCTCGGTCTCGAGTACCTGACCGACATAGTCGATGGTATCCTTCGTGGCGCCGTGGACCTGCGGGATGCAGCGGAACGAGTAGGGATCCTGCACGTGCTGCTTCGGCCGGGCGATCAGCTCGCTGCCCTCGAGCAGGCGGCGGAAGGCGCGGGCCGTCGTGAGCTGCCCCTTGTGGGCGCGGATCAGGTGCACCTGATCGCAGAAGGGCTCGATACGTCCGTCGAAGGCGTCGAGCGACAGGGCCCCGATGCGGTCGGCCCACTCGCTCAGCCGCTGTGCGGCGATGAGCGACCAGACGCCGTAGGCGCTCATGAACTGCGTGCCGTTGAGCAGCGCCAGACCCTCCTTCGACTGGAGTTCGAGGGGTTCCCAGCCCAGTTCGCGGAGCAGGTCGGCTGCGGGGCGCACTACCCCGCCGACCTCGACCTCGCCCAGACCCAGCAGCGGCAGGCTCATGTGGGCCAGCGGCGCCAGGTCGCCCGATGCGCCGAGCGATCCCTGCTGGTAGATGACCGGCAGGATGTCGCGGTTGAAGAACTCGACGAGCCGCTCGACGGTCCGAAGCTGTACGCCCGAGTAACCGTAGGAGAGCGACTGGATCTTGAGCAGCAGGATGAGCCGCACGATCTCCGACGGCACGCGCTCGCCGGTGCCGCAGGCGTGCGACATGACGAGGTTGCGCTGCAGCCGGGAGAGTTCGTCGCGGCCGACCGAGATGTCGCACAGCGAGCCGAAGCCCGTCGTGATGCCGTAGATCGGCCGCTCGGGGTGCTCCATCTTGCGGTCGAGGTATTCGCGGCAGCGGACGATCCGCTGCCGGGCGTCATCGCTCAGAGCCAGCGGAAGGCGGCGTTCGAGGATTTCGCGCACGCGGGCGATGGTCAGGCGCTCCGCGGAGATCAGATGATGTTCCATATCGGGTAGCAGTTGTTATTCGTTATCGTTCAATGCATTGCGGATGATGTCGTCGTCGGCGGAGTTGGGCAGCGTAACCTCCAGTCCGGGGGTGCGCTCCATCTCGCGGCGGATGGCCGCCACGGCCCCTTCGTTGCGGGCCCAGCTGCGGCGGGCGATGCCGTTGTTCACGTCCCAGAACAGCATCTCGCGGATGCGACGGTCGGCATCCTCCGAGCCGTCGATCACCATGCCGAAGCCGCCGTTGATCACCTCGCCCCAGCCGACGCCGCCGCCGTTGTGGATCGAGACCCACGTTGCGCCGCGGAAGGCGTCGCCGATGACGTTCTGCACGGCCATGTCGGCCGTCAGGTTCGAGCCGTCGTAGATGTTCGAGGTTTCGCGGTAGGGCGAGTCGGTGCCCGAGACGTCGTGGTGGTCGCGGCCCAGCACGACGGGTGCCGAGATGCGGCCGTCGGCGATTGCCCGGTTGAAGGCCTGCGCGATCTTCGTGCGGCCCTCGCAGTCGGCATAGAGGATGCGTGCCTGCGAACCGACGACCAGGTGGTTGCGGCCCGCCTCGCGGATCCAGTGGATGTTGTCGTCGAGCTGACCGGCGATGTCGGCGGGCGCCGTGCGGCGGATCTCCTCCAGCACCTCGGCAGCCAGCCGGTCGGTCGTCTCCAGATCCTCGGGCTTGCCCGAGGTGCAGACCCAGCGGAACGGCCCGAATCCGTAGTCGAAGAACATCGGACCCATGATGTCCTGCACGTAGGAGGGATAGCGGAAGCGTCCGCCCTCGCCCATCACGGCGGCCCCGGCACGCGAGGCCTCGAGCAGGAAGGCGTTGCCGTAGTCGAAGAAGTACATGCCGCGCGAGGTGAGCTTGTTGATGGCATCGACCTGACGGCGAAGCGATTCCTGCACGCACTCACGGAAGCGCGTCGGCTCCTCGGCCATCATCTTGTTCGAGGCTTCGTAGCTCAGCCCGACGGGATAGTAGCCTCCGGCCCAGGGGTTGTGCAGCGAGGTCTGGTCGGAACCCAGGTCTACGGGGATCTCCTCGGCGGCGAGGCGCTCCCAGAGGTCCACGACGTTGCCCACATAGGCCAGCGACACGATCTCTTTTGCGCTGACGGCCTTGCGGATACGCTCGATCAGCTCATCCAGTGATTCATGCAGTTCATCGACCCATCCCTGCTCGTAACGCTTCCGGGCGGCCTTGGGGTTGATCTCGGCGATGACCGAGACCACACCCGAGATGTTGCCCGCCTTGGGCTGGGCGCCCGACATGCCGCCGAGGCCCGACGAGACGAAGAGCATGCCGCGGGCGTCGCGGCGGTCGGCCGTGAAACGCTTGCGTGCGGCGTTCATCACCGTGATCGTCGTGCCGTGCACGATGCCCTGCGGGCCGATGTACATGTAGGAGCCGGCGGTCATCTGTCCGTACTGCGAGACGCCGAGGGCGTTCATCCGCTCCCAGTCGTCGGGCTTCGAGTAGTTGGGGATCACCATGCCGTTGGTGACCACGACGCGCGGGGCGTCGGGATGCGACGGGAAGAGACCCAGCGGATGGCCCGAGTACATGACGAGCGTCTGGCGGTCGGTCATCTCCGAGAGGTACTTCATCGTCAGGCGGTACTGTGCCCAGTTCTGGAATACGGCCCCGTTGCCGCCGTAGGTGATCAGTTCGTGGGGATGCTGCGCCACGGCCTTGTCCAGGTTGTTCTGGATCATCATCATGATGGCTGCCGCCTGCCGGCAGCGGGCCGGGTATTCGTCGATCGGGCGGGCATACATCTCGTAGTCGGGGCGCAGGCGGTACATGTAGATGCGTCCGTACTTGCGCAGCTCGGCGGCAAATTCGCGGGCCAGCACCGCATGGTGCTTGGCCGGGAAGTAGCGCAGGGCGTTGCGCAGGGCCAGCTCCTTCTCGGCGGGCGTGAGGATATCCTTGCGCTTGGGTGCGTGGTTGATCTGTTTGTCATAGGGTTTCGCGGCGGGCAGCCGGTCGGGGATGCCTGCGCGGATGTCGGCTTGGAATTCGGCGAGTGTCATGGTCGGCTATTTTATCTTTTCTTCTACGATGGCCAGCACCTCCGTCTCCAGACGGACGGCGTCGGCCGCAATGGATTCGGCCTCGGCGACCAGCGCCCCGGCCCGCTCGCGGTCCTTCAGGCCCGCGGCATTGATCTTCACGTTCAGGCAGGCCCCGAGTACGGCGCTGCGGGCTGCGAGGGCCCCTACTCCGGCATCCGAGACCGAATTGGGATTGCCCGTCTCGGCCATCGCGCGCACCAGCGGGAAGACCCGCACGGCAGCCTTCATCGTCCGCAGGGGAACCTCCGTGGCGTAGAGCGTGGCCTCCTGCAGGGCCGCACTGCGGGCGGCCTTCTCCTCGCCGGTCGATTTGGGCATGGCGAAGACGGCCATGATCCGGTTGAAGGCCTCCGTGTCCTCGTCCACCAGGTGCAGCAGCTCGGCGAGCAGCGCCTGGCCGCGGTCGGCCCAGTCGGAGAACTCCTCCCAGCGGTCGTCCCAGCCGGCCTTGTGCGACGAGAGGTTGGCGACCATCGTTCCGAGGGCGGCGCCGAGCGCTCCCATGTAGGCCGAGATCGAACCGCCGCCCGGAGCGGGCGATTCGCTCGCGGTCTCGGCGGCAAATCCCTTGCACGTGAGGTCGATCAGCCGCTTCTTCTGATCCTCCGCTTCAAGCAGGTATTCGATCACCTTCTCCTTCGGGTCGAAGGGCTTCAGGTCGTCGAGCCCCATCGACTTCACGGCCAGGCGGATGATCTCCTCCTCGGCGATACCCGTCGAGCGGTGCTGCTTGCGCAGGAAGTAGCGGCCCGCCTCGAGCAGCGCCCGCTTGGGAACGAGCCCTACGATCTCGGTGCCGGTGACGCGGACGCCACGGGCATCGGCCTTGCGGCACACCTCGTCGAAGGCCACATGCAGCGGCGTGACCGAGATGTCGGTGATGTTCATCGAGACCTGGGCAATGCCGTACTCTTCGATGTACCAGCCGATGGCCTTCGTGGCCTTGAGCGTTCCGGGACGCATCACCGGGTTGCCCTCGGCGTCCTTGACGATCTTTCCGGTGATCGGGTTGCCCTCGCGGACCAGCCGGCCCTTCTCGCGCACGTCGAAGGCGATGGCGTTGGCGCGGCGCGTGGAGGTGGTATTGAGGTTGAAATTGACGGCGATCAGGAAGTCGCGCGCACCGACCGTCGTGGCGCCCGTGCGGGCCACCCCTTCATCGAAGGGACGGGCCCCGAAATCGGGAGCCGTGTCGGTGTGGGCGAGCTTCTCGGGCAGCGCCTCATACTCGCCGGCCCGGCAGACGGCCAGGTTGCGCCGCTCGGGACGCAGGGCCGAGGCCTCGTAGCAGTAGGTCGGGATGCGCAGTTCGTCGGCGATGCGGCGGGCCAGCGTGCGGGCCAGCTCGGCGCACTCCTCGAGTGTGATGCCCGAGATGGGGATCAGCGGGAGGACGTCGGTGGCACCCATGCGCGGGTGTGCCCCCTTGTGGTGGCGCATGTCGATCAGTTCGGCAGCGCGCCGGACTCCGGCGAAGGCCGCCTCGACGACCGCTTCGGGTGAGCCGACGAAGGTGACGACCGTGCGGTTGGTCGCTTCGCCCGGATCCACATCCAGCAGCTTCACGCCGCCGGACTGTACGATGGCCGCCGTGATCGCATCGATCACGGCCTTGTCGCGTCCCTCGCTGAAGTTGGGAACGCATTCGACGATTCGTTTCTCCATATCGTGTGCGTTTAGAAATTCTTTGCTTCAAATATACCGTTTTTTCGTGACAAAAACTACGATCAGTAAGAGAAAAACGCACAGAAGGCCAAAAACAGAAAGTTTCGGAGGGTCGAAACGAAAGGTCCGGACCCCGCGGTGCGGGATCCGGACCCGAAGGGTTGCAGCCGGAAAGGGAGGGATCGGGAGGCGTCAGCGCCCGAAGGTCAGCGTGACGCCCGCAATGCACCAGAAGCCGGGCAGCGGAATGCCGCCCATGTCGCAGTAGCGCGAGTCGGTGATGTTCGTCGCATCGACGTAGAGGCGGCACCACCCCTTCTCCCACTGGAGGCGTCCGTCGAGCAGGAAGTAGGGCTCGAACGAGCGCGGTTCGTTCTGCGACGAGTCGCCCACGACAGGATAATAAGTGTATTCACCGTTGCGGTCATAGACCGATCCGGTCAGCACGAGCGACATGCGCCGCAGGAAGTGCACGCCGACCGACAGCGCCGCCTTGTGGCGCATGAAGTCCATGGCGCTCTTGGCCACGATGTCCTCGCGGCGGTCGGTCGTGATGTATCCGTAGGAGAGCGTCACACGGCGCAGGAATCCCGTCCCGGAGGTGTAGCCGCCCGAGACTTCGAGACCGAAGGTGTTGAGCCGGCTCGTCTGTTCGGAGTGCCACTTGCCGCGCCAGGCCTCGGGGGTCGAGGGGATGTCGTCGTACCACACCCAGTCGATCAGATCGCGTCCGAGGCGGTAGTAGCTCTGCACCGAGGCGCTCCACACCCCGCGGGCGTAGTCGGCGCCGAGGCGGAACGTCACGGCGTGCTCGGGCGTCAGGTCGAGGTTGTTGATCTGGGCCGGCGAGGAGTAGTAGAGGTCCGTGAAGGTCGGCAGACGCATCGACTGCGAAGCCCCCAGGCCGACATGCCACGACTCGGAGGGTTTCCAGCCTCCGTCGATGTTCCACAGCGCCGAGGTGCCGTAAGGCGTGAGGCTCACGCCCGCCGAGGCCGAGGCATCGAACCTGCGCCAGCGTTTGGCGTGGCGCAGCCAGATGTTGCCCGTATGGCGGGAGTCGGCATGCGTGTAGTCGCCGTGCGGCTCGGGAAGCTTGAATCCCAGGTTCGTGCTGAAGATGTGGTTGTAGCCGTAGTCGCCGCCGAGCGTCGTGACGCCGCCCGCCCACGCCAGGTCGCCCCACAGCCGGGCACCGACGTTGTCGGTGTTGTGGCGGTTGAGCGCCGTGCCGCGGGTCCAGTCGTAGCGGTCGAAGTTCTTGCGGTAGCTCGCCGAGGCCCCGAAGGTGAAGCGCCCGACGCTCTGCTGCCAACGCAGCGATGCCAGCGCCGTCGAGGTGTGCTCCCACTGCTCGGGGTTGTAGGCCGCATAGAAGCCGTTCGAGCCGAAGGCGCGGTTCTGGTAACCGGCCTGGAAGTCGAACAGCCCGGCCCGTCGGGTCTGGAAGGTGCCTCGTACATAGGCGTTGTAGGTGTCGAAATCGGTGTTGTGGCGGTAGCCGTCGCTGCGGCGGTAGGAAGCCGCCCCGAAGAGCGTCATGCCGCCGTCGGTAACGCCGCCCGAGAGGTTGGCGTAGGCGTAGCCGTACTGTCCGCCGCTTCCTTCGAAGCGGAGGTAGCGCGGCCGCAACGGCGCCGTGCGGATATTGACCGCGCCGGCATAGGCGCCGACTCCCGGTACGCCGTCGATCAGATCGACGCCCGAAATGCAATCGAGATCGACCGGAAGCGAATGCGACTGGTGTCCCGTGCGCGCATCCGTGAAGTCGATCCCGTTGAGCAATACCATGGTTTGGTCGAATGAGCCTCCTCTGACGGAGATGTCGGCCTGCGCACCTTTCGCTCCGCGTTCGCGGATATCGACCGAAGGAGAGAGCCGCAGTGCCGATTCCAGAGTCTGGACGGGCTCGGCATAGAGGCTTTTCCGGTCGAAAAGCGGGGTGTGCGACTGCGCGTTCCGCGTCGGGGAGGTCTGGCTCCCCGATATGCCGACCTCTTCGATCCGCAGCGTCCGGAGGACGGCGGTCGTGTCGGCATTCTGCGCGGTGGCGGTTCGCACACCGAGTTGCAGGATCGACATCCCGACAGCGAGGACCCCGATGGTCACGCTGCGGTGCATGCTCGCAAAGGCCGACCAGCCCTTGCGGTTCCAGCGACGCCAGCGACCACCCGGAAGATGCTGTTCTGTCTGGATGTGTTCCATTTGTCCGTTGAAATTAGTTTGGGTAATACATTAAAAAAACCGACGGCCCGGACCGGGGCCGGCTGCATGCCCCCGGTTCAAGCCGTCGCAAAGATATGCTTTTTTTTCGAAAGTCAAGGCTTTCGCATCATTCGATCACGCGAAGAGTGTCTCGACCCGCTCCACAACCTCGTCGGCGTCGGGATCGAGCGGGAAGACGTGGCTCGGTTTGAGGTACCAGAGCTCCTTGCCCTGCTGGAAGTGCTCCTCGCCGCCGCCCGTGATGTTGAGCATGATCGTGGCGTCGCGCTCGACCTTGCCGGCCGCCACCGCATTGATGAGCGATGCCGTGGCTACGCCCGCGGCCGAGTAGATATCGACCCCTTCGAGCTCCTTGAACAGCTTGCGGGCCTTGCGCGCCATGGCGTTCGTCGCCACGAAGATGTCGCCGCCGGTGGCCTTCAGCGCATCGTAGAGGCCGCCGCGGATCCCGTAGGGCGGATGGCGGTTCGACAGCACCTTGGCATCGATGATCTCCGCGTCGCGCCGCGCCTTGTCCTCGTCATAGGGAAGCATCGCACGCGAATCGGCCTGCCAGGCGTCGTACATCGGGACGAACGGCGCATTCTGCGAGACCATCAGCTTCATGGTGTTCTGCCCGAAGCGTCCGTCGGCGATCAGCCGCTGGTTGGCCTCCCAGGCCGCAATGGCGCCCGTACCGCTGCCGACGGCCTGGAAATAGTAGTCCGGGATGCGGCCGATGGCCGTCACGGCCGAGAGTACGGTGCAGGCCATGCCGTCGCGGCGGGCGATGTTCTTCGCTCCGCCCTCGGCATAGAAGCCCGGACCCTTGAGGGCCAGGTCGCTCAGGTAGATGGCGTCGAAGTAGTCGCCGCCCGGGGCGCACGAGATCAGTTTCACGCAGGGGTTGAGCGGCGCGTCGAACCACAGGGCGCCGATGTTGTCGTAGGGAACCGACAGCAGCAGCGGAATGTTGTTGTCGGAGCAGACCTTGGCGAAGGCGCGGGCCGTATTGCCGGCCGAGGCCACCACGAGCACGCGCTTCTCATCCTCGGGAATGCGGCCGCAGACGCTGTAGGCCTCGGTCTCCTTGAACGAGCAGGTGGTCATCGTGGCCCCGATGGCGGGAAAGTAGCCGTTGAAGGTGATCCACAGGTTGCTCAGGCCGAGGTGCTCGGCCAGTCCCTTGCTGCGGTAGGTCACCGGGGCCGACGACCCCTTGAGCATGCGCCGCACGGGAAGCCAGTCGGCGTAGCGGTAGAGGCCCCATTCGGCCGGTTTCACGTCGAGCTGACGCTTGGCATAGCGTGCACGCACGAGCGAAGGCTCCTTGCACTGCGGATCGGTCAGGATCCAGCCCGTGTCCTCAAACTCGCGTCCCGTGGCGACGCACTCGAGCGTGTAGGACGTAGGTGTAAATGTTTCCATGTAAATCGTATGCTTGTTTGTTTATTTATGACATCCGGTTCTTGTAGTCCTCGTAGCCGAACTCGCGGATCACCTCCGTGCGGCCGTCGCGGCGGACGATGACGATCGAAGGGTGCTGCACGCCGTTGAACATCGTGGTCTTGACCATCGTGTAGTGGATCATGTCCTCGAAGACGATGCGCTCGCCCACCTTCAGCTCGTGGTCGAAGGCCCAGTCGCCGTAGAAGTCGCCGGCCAGGCAGCTCGTGCCGCCCATCCGCCAGCGGGGCTCTCCCTCGGCGGGTTCGTGCGCCCCGACGATGGCCGGTTTGTAGGGCATCTCGAGGCAGTCGGGCATGTGGCAGGCGAACGAGACGTCGAGCATCGCCGTGCGCACGCCGCCGTTCTCGACGATGTCCTCGACGGTCGAGACCAGATAGCCCGTGCGCCAGGTGAAGGCGCTGCCCGGTTCGAGGATCAGCCGCAGGTGGGGGTGGCGCGACCTGAACTCGCGCAGCAGGGCGATCAGCTCATCGCAGTCGTAGTCGGCGTGCGTCATCAGGTGGCCGCCGCCCATGTTGAGCCACTTGACGCGGTCGAGCAGGTGGCCGAAGCGCTGCTCGACGGCCTCAAGGGCCAGCCGCAGGTGCTCGGGGCGCGATTCGCAGAGGACGTGGAAATGGAGTCCCTCGATGCCCTCGGGGAGTTCGCGCAGCTGTTCGGGCGTGATGCCCAGGCGCGAACCGGCGACGCACGGGTTGTAGAGGTCGGTCTCGACGGGCGAATAACCCGGGTTGATCCGCAGACCGCACGAGATGCCGTTGATCAGGGCCCGCTGTCCGAAGCGTTCGAACTGGGAGAGGGAGTTGAAGGTGATGTGGTCGCTGCAGCGCAGGATCTCGTCGAAGCTGCGGTCGGTGTAGACCGGGGCGTAGGTATGGGCCAATCGGCCGAACTCTTCGAAGACGAGCCGGGCCTCGGCCGCGGAACTCGCCGTTGCTCCGTCGGAGTGGCGCGCCAGTTCGGGGAAGATGCTCCACATGGCGCAGGCCTTCAATGCGACGATGATCTCGGCGCCCGACTCGCGCCTTACGCGGTCGATCAGGGCCAGATTCGCATCGAGCAGCGTCTCGTCGAGCACATAGCACGGGGACGGCAGTTTCAGAAAGTCAATCATCGTTGGGAAGTTCCGTTCAAAAACAGGGACAAATGTAACAATTTCATCGCGATCCGCACCCCTGCCTGGCGGGGAAAATCCCGTGGCGCTCGGTGAAATAGGTATTTATACTTACCCCTCGGGCATCCGTTGCGGGGAGGAAATGGCAACGGCGACGGGGATTCCGTCGCCGTTGCTCGAAAACGGGCTGTTAAGGCCTACTACCGGGCAATGCAGATGCTCACTCGGTTCTCCACAGCCGTAGAGAACGGTTGCTCGGTGTCGCCTTTGTAGTCGATGCTGATGCGGTCGGCCGGGATGCCGGCTTGCTGCAGGGCATCGGAAACGTTGCGGGCGCGCTGCTCCGAAAGCTGGAGATTGCGGCGCTGGCTGCCCGTAGCGGCGTCGGCGTAACCCGTGATGCGGACGGTCGCTGCGGTATTCTTTTTCAGGTAATCGACCAGTGAACGGATCTTCGGCTGCTCCTCTTCGCGGATATTCGTCTTACCGATCCGGAAGAAGATGTTCTCACGGAGCGGCTGGGGCTTCTCGACGGCAGGCGTCGGTGCCGGCTGCTCGGGAGCCGGTTGCGTTTCGGGCTCCTGCGGAGTCTCCGCCGGTTCGGCCGGTTTGACCGGAGTTGCGGGTACGGCTGCAGGCGCAGCGGCCTTGCGGTGGCTCTTGCCCAGGCGGATCGAGAGTCCGGCCAGTGCGTTGAAGTGCCAGTCCACGTTGCCGGCCTTCTTCGAGTTGAACTTGTCCGAAAGGATGTTGGCATTCACCTCGAGGCCCAGCTGCACGCGGTTCGAGACCCGGAAATTCACGCCGACTCCCATGCGGCCCACGGCAAAGGCCTTGCTGTCGGACCAGATGTTGTCCATCGTGTAGCCGGCGTCGTTGAGCGCAACGGCCTCGTCGTTGTTGAAGGCGTAGTTGAGCCCGACACCTGCAAAGAGGTAGGGATTGACCGTGCGTGTGGGATTGAAACGTCCGAAGAGGTTAGCCAGATCGAGCGTGGCCTCGACATTGCCCTGAAGGAAGTTGTAGTCGTAGGGCGATGCGGGCGAAGCCCAGGCACCGCGGGCCTGCCAGCCGCTCAAACCGAAACGGAGCCCCCAGACGGGCGAGAAACGGTAGCCGGCAGAGAGAGCCGCAGCCGGAGAGACAAGATCCCCAAAACTCGTCTCCCCGAGCGTATAGGCGGCTCCAGCCTGTACTTGCAGATACCAGTGGCGGTTGAATTCGGACCGGTCGCCATCCCCGGCTGCCCGACCCGAATAGGGCGTCGCAATCAACAACAACGCCCCGGCGATACAAGCTATGCGTTTCATGTTATGAAAGGTTAATTTTTGCACTCTAATTCCTTATTCTGTCACAAAGATAATAAAATGTATCATATATGATACAAAATAAAGATAAAAAAAGTGTCTTTTATACAAAAAAACAGGCGCATGGTCCGAAAGACCATACGCCCGAAAGCATATACGGAAGGGAAGCGAGGTGCGCCTGCTCCGCTGTCCGCGAAGCATCAGACTTCGATATCGACGTCGAACAGCTCGTGCCAGGGCAGTCCCTGCTCGCCCAGCTCGGCCAGGAAGGGATCCGGGTCGAACTCCTCGACATTGAAGACACCGGCGCCGCGCCAGAGGCCCTTGGCCCACATCGAGGCGCCCAGAGCGGCCGGAACACCCGTCGTGAACGACACGGCCTGCGTGCCGGTCTCCTTGTAGGCCTGCTCGTGGTCGCAGTTGTTGTAGATATAGTAGGTGTGCTCCTTGCCGTCCTTCACACCGCGGATGCGGCAGCCGATCGAGGTTTGCCCGTGGTAGTTGGCTCCCAGCGACTTGGGATCGGGCAGCACGGCCTTGAGGAACTGGATCGGCACGATCTCGACGCCGTTATAGAGGATCGGGTCGATACGGGCCATGCCGATGTTCTGGATCACGCGCAGGTGCGTGAGGTACTCCTGGCCGAAGGTCATCCAGAAACGGGCGCGCTTGATCGACGGATAGTTCTTCACGAGCGACTCGAGCTCCTCGTGGTAGATCACGTAGGATTCGCGCTCGCCGATGCCGGGATAGTTCAGCGGCTTGTGGATCTCGTGCGGCTCGGTGACCACCCACTCGCCGTTCTCGTAATAGCGGCCCTTCTGGGTCACCTCGCGGATGTTGATCTCGGGATTGAAGTTCGTGGCGAAGGCCATGCCGTGGTTGCCGGCATTGCAGTCCACGATGTCGAGGTAGTGGATCTCGTCGAAGTGGTGCTTGGCGGCATAAGCCGTGAAGATGGCCGTGACACCCGGGTCGAAACCGCAGCCGAGGATGGCCGTGAGGCCGGCGGCCTTGAAGCGGTCCTGATAGGCCCACTGCCACGAGTACTCGAAGTGCGCCTCGTCGCGCGGCTCGTAGTTGGCCGTGTCGAGGTAGTTGCAGCCGCACTCGAGGCAGGCATCCATGATCGTGAGGTCCTGATACGGCAGGGCCACGTTCACGACGATATCGGGTTTGAAGGCGCGGAAAAGCTCGCACAGCTCCGCAACATTGTCGGCATCGACCTGGGCGGTCTTCACGCGGTTGCCGCCGATGGCTGCGGCGACGGCGTCGCATTTGGACTTGGTCCGGCTCGCAAGCATCACATCCGAAAAGACGGGATTGGCCGCGATCTTCTGCGTCACGACCGTACCGACGCCTCCGGCTCCGATAATAAGCGCTCTACACATAGGAATCGTAGGATTTAACGGTTATTTTTCTTAAGTTTTTTATTCTTGGCAGTACAAAAATATCGTTTTATTTTGGGAAAACAAAAATATTCCCTACATTTGCACCACCAAAATCGGGAAGCAATTCCCTTTTGGCGCGGGAGAATCCGTAGCTCAGCAGGTAGAGCACAACACTTTTAATGTTGGGGTCCTGGGTTCGAGCCCCAGCGGGTTCACCACAAAAGAGTTGATAATCAGACGATTATCGGCTCTTTTTGTTTTTCTACCCTACCCCGAATCCTTGTTTTGAACCTCAAAAAACGCCCTTTTTCGGGCGCAGGGTACGCATTGGGTATACATAGGATATGCATGAAAGGCTTGAGTTCCACCGCGCGAAAACTGAAAATCTATTTATATTTCGTATTTTTGTCAAGACGACAGAATATACCTGAAAAACAAGGATCATGCATAATTTGCTGGAGGTGAAATCGAGGTCGGAGCTGCGCGAATGGCTTCGGCAGAACCACGACAGGGAGACGGAGTGCTGGGTGGCGGTCAGGCGGGGAAGCCCCGTTGATGACGGCACCTTCCGGTATGTCGATGCCGTGGAGGAGGCCTTGTGTTTCGGATGGATCGACAGCACGGTCAAGAAGATCTCCGACGAGGTGACGGTCCAGAAACTTTGCCCGCGAAAGCCCCGCAGCAACTGGTCGGAGCTGAACAAGGAGCGCTGCCGCCGCATGGAACGGCTGGGGCTGATGACTGATGCGGGACGGGCAGTATTGCCGGATATGAGTGCAGCCGGATTCACCATTGATCCGGATATTTTGCGCGAATTGCAGGCCGATCCCGTGCTTTGGGAGAACTTCCGCCGCCTGCCGGAACTCTACAAGCGGGTGCGGATCGACACCATTCAGATCAAGAGGAACCGACCCGAACTTTTCCGCAAACGCCTCGACAAGTTTTTGGAAAACACCCGCAGGGGAATCCTCTACGGCGAATGGAACGACAACGGCCGGTTATGGACGGGAGATCCTGAGATGGAGCCGTTTGGATTGAGACCCTGGCGCGAGTCGGACGGTCCTGCGCTGGCGAGGTATCTGAACAACAGGAAGATCTGGGACAACTGCCGCGACGGCCTACCCTATCCCTATACGGAAGAGGATGCGCTGCGGTTCATCCGAACCGCCTCGGAGCAGGAGGGCTCGCGAAACTACTGCATCGAAATCCGACAGGAAGCGGCGGGCAATATCGGGTTCATCCGCGGGACGGACGTGGAACGCTACAATGCCGAGGTGGGCTACTGGCTTGCCGAGCCCTACTGGAACCGCGGAATCATGTCCCGGGCCCTGAAAGAGGCTGTCGGGGAGTATCTCCGGCAGACGGATGCTGTGCGCATCCATGCCCGGGTTTATGCCGGCAATCGGGCCTCCATGCGGGTTCTGGAGCGGGCCGGGTTCCGGTCGTGCGGCATCTGGCGCAAGGCCTGCTTCAAGAACGGGCGGTTTGTCGATTGCCATTGTTACGAGCTGCTCGGGTGACCGGATCACCCTGCATGCGGAGGCCCCCGGCGGCATTCGGGTTCGGCGGGGCTCAGGACCTCCAAGACACGCCGCGAAGAGAGGCGGGCCCTCTTCGGCGACATGGCCGCGAGTGATATTTTTCGACCATTCGGATCGGGCATGGATTCGGGGTTCATCGGTTAGACAAAGATAGGGAAGGCCGATGGATCCCGAATTCTGTTCAGAGACCGGAAATTTCGGAGCAGAGGCCGTTTCCGGGCTCCGCAAGCTGTCGCCGCAGCTGCCCGGGCGGCGCACCGAAATTGCGGCGGCAGTAATCCGCGAACGTGGAGGGCATCCGAAAGCCGTTCTCTTCCGCCACCTGACAGAGCGGGATGTCCGGCGACCGGAGCATCCGCTCGATCCGCGCCATGCGCTGCCGGCGGAGCCATTCGGAGACGGGGATGCCGAACTCCTGCCGGAACTGCCGGCGGAAGGCGGAGTCGGACATGCAGCATGCACGGGCCAGCTCCCCGCCGGTCAGCGTCCCCGTCATCCGGTTTTGTGCCGCCTGCACCCGCTCCCGGAGACCGAAGGGGTGAAAGTCGGGAAGGTATTTCGCAAGGGCGCGGAAATCGCGCTCGGTCAGTGAGGAGGTTGCGGAGCCACGGTCGGCCGGCGCGGCATAAAGCCGGTATTGGCGAAGCACATCCCCCATCATCAGGTTGTAGAGGACATTCAGATGGGGATATTCCTCCTGCCGGTTGGCCAGCGACTGGGCCCGCGCACAGGACAGCAGGCCGCGGCCGTTCCCCGTCCGGCAGTAGTGGCGCCAGGTGTCGATGAGGAAGCCGAGGACCCGATTGTCCGGACAGAAAGCCGCCAGCATGAGGAATGCGGCCTCCCCGTGCGGCTGTTCGGGCGGCACGGGGTTGCAGAGGCGGATCTGCCGCACCAGCCAGCGCATGGCCGGGATGTTTCCCGACAACGGCACCAGCGGACTCCAGCTCCCGGGCCGCGAAAAATCGACCTGCCCCGCAGCCGTCAGAACCCGTTTCACCCAGCCGTCCCACTCCGTTCGGAGGGAGGCCTGCTCCAGACTTGCACGCAACCGCCTCATACCAATATACAACAACCTCCCAAAGATACGACATTTTTCGGATCCGGCATCGTCCCGGGCTGCAGGAGCGGATCACACGGGGACAAGTGTCCGCTGCGCCATTGTCTTCTTTACGGCGGAATAAATCGCTCTTTTTTGCACATGACGCCTTGCGGGTGAAGAAAAAAAACTATATTTGTAGAGAGATTGGGCGACATACCCGATCGGATACATACGAAGCGTTATGCTGATCTTGTAGTTTTGGGAACCTGAGAAATTTTCAAACTTGGCACGAGAGATGGCATGGCGGCTCTCACGTTCGCGTGGGCTGCTACCACCATATTCGTGCTAAAGGTAATCTCAGGACCTCCAAAACCCAATATGGCCGCAGACCCACGCTTTGTGTATATCAGGGCCCGGGCCGAAAGCCCGAATACCGGAGGAGCAGGATGGATGCGGCGGAGACACGAAAATTTCGAAACAACCCGGAAAATACCGAACCCGATAACAGATATACATTATGATGTCTACCGGAACAATCCTTATTGTCATCGTGGCTGCAGTCGCCGCGCTGCTGGTCATATGGGGCATCGTCACGCACAACAGCCTGATTGCCCGACGCAACCGTGTCCGGCAGTGCCGGAGCGGCATCTGCGTGGTCTTGAAGCAGCGCAACGACCTGATCCCGAATCTGGTTGCCTCGGTCAAGGCCTACATGGGCCACGAGAACGAGCTCCTGACGCGCATCACCGACCTGCGTTCGCGCGCGGCCTCGGCCGCGGAGAGCGAGCAGATCCGCGAAGGCGGCGAGCTCTCGTCGCTGCTCGGCCGGCTCCATGTCGCCGTCGAGAATTACCCCGAACTGAAGGCCAACGCGCAGTTCCTCCACCTGCAGGGGCAGATCGAGGAGATGGAGAACGAGCTGCAGGCCATACGCCGCACATACAATGCGGCCGTTACGGACTACAACAACGCCATCGAGATGTTCCCCTCGTCGGTTATCGCCTCGTGGGGCCGCCATACGCAGGAGGCGCTGATCGAGATCCCCGACCCTGAAAAACAGGCGGCTTCGGTTGCCGAACTCTTCCGGTCATGAGCGCCCCGACTCCCGATTTCAAGGAGCTTTCAGGCCGGATGCGCCGGCAGCTGACGCGCATCGCCCGCCTGCGAAGGGTGGTGAGGGCGCTGCTCGTGATCGTCTACTCGACGACGCTGCTGTGGTTTGCATTCTGTCTCTTCGGCGGCTACCTGCTCGCCTCGGCCGACTACGCGACAAACGTACAGACCAGCCAATACATCCTTTACGGATTCGTCCTATTCTGCGTGCTGCACTTCGCCTTCATGCGGGGGCTCCAGTCGCTCGGCGAGCGGGAGACCGCGCTCATGGGCCGCATCGTCGGCGAGCTCTTCCCCGAGGCCCGGTTCGATCCTGCGGGAACGGTCCATCGTGAGGCGCTGGCCGCCAGCCGGCTCTTCAGCGAATCCACGTCGCTGGCCGGGATGGAGGCGACTTCGTACGGACGGCTGGAGATTCCCGTCGGCGAGCGGACGATGCAGGTCTGCGACGTGGGCATCACCCCGCTGCACGGCAGGGACCTTGCGGCCAATCCGCTCACGATGCTCTACCGCTCGATCGTCCGGCCGATCCTCGGCGCGCGGGTCGAAAGCACGATGCACACCTTCCGCGGCATGTTCGGGTACTGCCGCACGCGGCGCGAGTTCCGGGGGTATGTCCTGCTGCTGCCCGACCATCTGGAAAACAGGGTCGGCTACCTGGCACAGACCGTCCAGCGCATCCGCCAGAAGAACGGCGCGAAGTTCGTCCACCTGGAGGACCCCGAGTTCGAGAGCCTCTTCGCGGTCTATGCCGACGACGAGGTCGAGGCCCGCATGGTGCTGACGCCCGCGATGATGCGCCGCATGTCCGAACTGAGGCGGTCGTTCAACCGCGACCTGATGATTTCATTCCGGGGAGACACCCTCTATTTCGCCTCCGAGACTCCGGACGGGTTCCTCCGCCCGGGCCGCAAGTCGCTCGGCGACGAACGGCTGCTGGAGCAGTTCTGGCGCGAGATCGACTTCTGCCGCACCCTCGAATCCGAAATGGAATGAAACAAAACAAAACGATAACCGACACAAAACACACAACTAATCCTCAAACACCTTATTTTTATGAAAAGATTTGCTTGTTTCGCCGCCGTCGCCGGCATGGCCGCCCTGCTCGTTTCGTGCAACAACGTGAGCTCGATGCTCGGAGGGGCCAAGTATCCGGCCGACCAGACCGAATCCTACGCCAAGGCCGTGGAAATCCTCAAGGAGAAGATCGACACGACGAAGTTCAAGATCTTCGCCATGCGCTTCCAGGAGGGAGAGGAGCTCTCGAATGACCTGAGCAGCATCTCGCTCGACATGGTCAATGCGGACAATTATGCCTTCCGTCAGGCCTACTACCTGGACGGCCGTGTGGGACAGATGAACGACTACTCGACGAGCGTCAATGAGATCGACTACGCGAAGATCAAGGGCATCAGCCTCTCGGCGATCGACCCGGCAGCCATCGGACGCCAGATCGAAGAGGCCAAGCAGCTCCTGCCCGAGGGACACACCTTCCAGTCGGTCAGCGTCTATGAGATCAGCGAAGTGCTTCCGCGAAGCACCGGTCTGATGAACCGGGGCCGCGATATCGGCGCCCAGGAGGCCGATTTCAAGATCTGCTTCACCGAGGACGGCAAGGAGACCGAGACCTCCGGCGGCCAGGTGACGCACCTCTACTACGAAGCCAAGATTCTGGTGAATGCCGACGGCACGATCACGCCCGAAGAAGAATAACCGTTAAACCCGATAACGACCTATGAAACGTACACTTCCCTTTATTGCGCCGGTTGTGGACTCCACGCAGAGTGCCATGCAGCGCGACCTCTACGACAAGAGCATCGATCTGTACGGAGAGGAGCAATACGTCGAGGCGTTCCACACGCTGCTCGACCATCTGAATCCCGAATTCCGCACCAGGTACGGCAATGCCGAGGGGACGGAGTTCCACCTCCCCCACGGCTCGATCGTCGTCAATGTGCGTCTCGACGACCGAATGATGTATATCGACGCCGACTTCCCGAACCTCCCGGCCAAGGGGCGCGTGGCCATGCTGCGCCAGGTGGCCGACATGAACATCAACCGCCTGCTGCTGCCGCGCTTCACGAAGGAGGGCGACCGCCTGAAGATGGAGTACCACTGCCCGATGGAGGAGACCCATCCCCACAAGATCGTCAATATCCTGCAGAACATCTGCCGCGTGGGTGACCGCTACGACGACGAGTTCTGCACGAAGTTCGGGGCCACGCGCTGCTACGAACCCCGCGTGACGCCCTACCCCGCGGAGACCGTGGACCGCATCTACGAGGCCGTCCAGTCGCTCGTCCGGGCGACGCTCGATGCCGTCAGGGAGTACAACGACCAGCGCCGCTACGGCTATTCGTGGAACGTGATCGACACGACGTTCTACCAGATCTCCTACTTCGCACAGCCGCAGGGACAGCTGGCAAACGACCTGGACAAGGCCGTCGATGACATGGACGAGGAGCTGCCCGTAGCCGAACTCGTCATGAAGGGCATGGCCTTCCTCGAGAAGCTGCTCGCGATGCCGAAGGAGAAGCTGGCCGAGGATCTCTACTTCGTCGATACGCTCGTCTCGATCAAGGGCCCCTCGTCGCTGCAGAACGTGCAGGAGAACATGAAGGATGTCTACGAGGAGGCGACGGCCGCCATGCAGAACAAGGACTTCGAGCGCGCCGCCGTGCGCATCTGCTACAAGTTCTACGAGGCCTACTTCTACAACGACATGCAGGACGACCTGAACGCCATTTTCGTCAAGGCGCTGCGCGAGGCCGCCGACCAGCCGATGGAGAAGGCCGCCGAGACGCTCTGGAACGCGCTGGACAAGGTCATGGAGGGCGAGATCGACGAGGACGACGACGAAGGGTTCTTCTCCGGGGTGATGGAGGGCAACCCGATGGCGCAGCAGATGATGGAACAGGCCCAGGCACAGGCGCAGGCCATGCAGCAGAAGATGGCCGCAGCGATGGGCGGAGGCGAGATTCAGGAGCTGCAGCAGAAGATGACCGAGGCGATGGCGCGCGGCGACATGGCCGAGTACATGCGTCTGGCCGGCGAACTGCAGCAGAAAATGATGAGCGGATTCTTCAACAACAACTAAAAACGATGCACCATGGAACAGAATATCTATAGCGTAGTATTCAAGGTAACGCACGCCGGAGGCTCCGGAAGCTGTTTCTACCTGAAGGACCGGGACCTCTTCGTCACGAACTACCACGTGGTCGAGGGCTTCCACACGGTGGCTGTCCACGACAACGACCGCAATCCCTATCTGGCCCGGGTCGTACTCGTGAATCCGACGCTGGACATCGCCCTGCTGGCCGTCGATCACGACTTCTCGGCACTCCCCGAGCTGAACCTCGCGGCCGCCGATTCGCTCGCGATCAGCAACAAGATCCGCGTGGCGGGTTATCCCTACGGCATGCCCTTCACCGTCACCGAGGGCACCGTCTCGTCGCCCAAACAGCTGATGAACGGGCAGTACTACATCCAGACCGACGCGGCGGTGAACCCCGGCAACTCCGGCGGCCCGATCATCAACGACCGCAACGAGGTGGTCGGCATCACCGTGAGTAAGTTCACCAACTCCGACGCCGACAACATGGGCTTCGGCATCCGCGTCGAGACGCTCCACAAGCTCTTCGACTCGCTCGGCGAGCTGGATCGCGACTGCTTCCAGGTGCAGTGCGAGAGCTGTGACGAACTGATTTCGGACGAGGAGGAGTTCTGCCCCTCGTGCGGCGAGAAACTGCCCGAAGGGGTCTTCGAGGAGCGTCAGCTCTCGCCCCTGAGCGAGTTCTGCGAGGCGGCCATCGGGAAGATGGGCATCAACCCCGTACTGGCCCGCGACGGCAACGAGGCGTGGCTGTTCCACAAGGGCAGCTCCGAGATCCGCCTGTTCGTCTACGACCGCACCTACCTGTTCGCCGTCTCGCCGATCAACCTCCTGCCCAAGAAGGATGTGGAGAAGGTGTTGGACTACATGCTCGACACGGATTTCTATCCCTACAAAATGGGAATCGAGGGGCGCCAGATCTACCTGTGCTACCGCATCCACCTGGCCGACATCTCGGAGGCGTCCGAGGAGCGGATCCAGCAGAACCTCGTGCAGCTGGCCGAAAAAGCCGACGAGATGGACAACATGATGGTCGAGCGGTTCGGCTGCGAGTTCTCGGCCTATTCGAAACAGGAAAACGAGGCATAGACCATGCTGGACCTCAAACAACTGACCGCAGCGCTCGAAGGGGGAGAGATTCCCCCTTCGTTCGATGCGAAGGCCATCGGGAAGCTTTCGAAGCGCTTCCTGCGTTGGAAAAACGCCCGGGTAGTCCATCTCTACCCGGTTCGCGGCGTCTCGCACGAGGACTCCCGCTACTGTCTCTATGCCTGTCCGCTTAACGGCACAACGATCGACGAAGAGACCCTGCAGGCCATTCATGCCGAGATCGATTCGCTCGAAATCGGACACATACGCTACGACTCCGTACAGTCGGAAGGTGCCGATTACTATGTGCTGGACGAACACGGGAACCATTGCGGCATGGATGCGGACGACGACGTCGTCGCCCAGGTCAGCGACCGGTTCGACGGTCTGGTGCTCTTCACCCGGACGGTGTTCTCGCCCAAGCATGCGGCGCGGCTCGACTGCCACTATGCGGCCCTCGGAATCTCGAAGGAGCCCGACGGCTACGAGATCGAGCCCCTGTCGAACGCCATGCTCGGAGAGGCTGGCGGCGGACTGCGTTTCCGCGGTCCGATGGTGGAGATCCCCGATGCGGAAGAGGAGTCGCCGGCCGTGGAGAAATACCGCCAGACGATGACTCTTGTGATGGCCCTCATGCTGGTCGCCGCCGTAATCTGGTACCTCATCAAAGGATAAACGTTTTTTTTATTCAAAAAACTTCAGACCATGAAAACATTCAATTACGCATCGACATCGGCCGTCAAGGAGAACCTGACCTATCTGATCTTGGGCGCCGCCCTGATCGTCTTCCCCCTCGTTCACCCCTTCGGCATCCGCATCGGTGCCAAGCCGGTGCTCGGTCCCCTGCCGACGACGATCCTTCTGATCATCGCCGGACTCTACATGCTCTATACGGCCTACCGCAAGATCCGCCAGGCCCGTGCCCTCTCGGCCAAGGGCGGCGTCATCACCGTGGACAACGACCGGGTGACCTATCCCGTGATCCGCAAGGGCCAGGTCGAGACGGAGACGTTCTCCATCTCCGAGATTTCGAACATCTCGTACGACGAGGAGGACGGCATCCTGACCGTGACGCTCGGCGGCGGCAGGGAGGCCAAATTCGATCTCGACTTCTTCGACAGCCTCGACCGGCTCAAGGAGTTCGCCGCGCTGCTGCAGAAGTAACAACCGGCGCCATCGTCCGGGACCCGCAACACGGTGGGTCCCGGACGACCGTTCCTGCCGCTCCGGCTGTCTTCTTTTGTTTTTGAGATAAAATACTTAACTTTACATCCGTCAAAACCCCAAATTCCCAACACCATGAATCCGCGGATCATTCGCACCGTGCTGCTGTCGCTGCTGTGCATGGCAGCCGTATCGGCCGTCCAGGCCGCCTCGACGGTTCAGGGCCGCATCTACCTCAAGGACGGCCGGGTCATCGAATGCGGCGAAAAGGACCGCATCCGCCTCCCCAAACACGAGCAGGATGTCAAACTGCTGCGCCGGGCCTTCTACAAGGACAAAAGCAAGGAGATTTACCGCTACGAGGAGATCGACTCGATCGTCTGCTGGCACGCCACGGCGCCCGAGCACCCCCGCAAGTTCATCCCGGCGCCCGATGCCGGCTGGCTGTGGGTCTACGTCGAGACGCCGCACATCTGTGTCGGCGTCTACTCGCACAAGGGCTACGGCATCGATTCGAACGGAGGCATCGAGGTGTTGGTCAAGTACCGCTACCTCAGCCGCTCGCGCACGGCCTACTACCTGCGCAAGGCCGGTAAGGAGGACTTCGAGGTCGTGGGTTCGGCCAGCCGCCGGGGCAAGGAGCGGTTCCGCGAGGCGGTGGCCGCATACATCGCCGACGATCCCGACCTCGCGGAACAGATCCTGCGGGCGCAGGCCGACCGCAGCCGCACCATCCTGATGCTCGAGGCGTACGAACCCGAAAACGATTGAACGTTTTATCCCTAATCCCCAAATCGTATGAAACACTTTTTTATCTGTGCGCTGGCGGCGCTGGCCGCCGTCGGCACGATCTCCCGGGCTGAAGCCAAGGATCCCGAAGAGGCGGAGTCGGATCATGTGATCGTCACCCTCAAGTCGGGCGAGCAGGTCGATTGCTACGTCCACCGGGGCTGGCATGCCGAGAACTCGGTATTCAAGAAGGAGAACTACTCGTTCAAGGTCACCAAAACACCCGACGACAAGGAGCCGATCGAATACACGGCCGACGATGTTGTGAGCATCGACTATGTCGAGACGACCGAGAACCATCCGGACGGGCTGCGCTGGGAATCGCATCCGCTTGCCAAGCCTAATTTCGCCAGCCGTTACCACACCCTCCAGATGCTGTTCTGCGTCGATAAGGTGGGCAAGAATGCCACCACATACTGGTGGAAAATATGGGTTTCATCGGGAATAAACGGCATGGGCCGATCGCTCCAGACCAACTTCGGCGTCCGCTTCCACAACGACCCCGAAGGGATTGTCTACCCCTACATGCTGGTCAATTCGGTGCTCATGAAGGATCGCTACCCGGGTCTGCAGGATTTCTGCAAGAAGTGGTTCAAGGGGCCCGAGAGCAAGGTCCACAAGAAGGAGGCCGAGGAGAACGACGCCTGGATTCTCGACATGTATGACGCCTATCTCGAGCAGATGGGCGACGAGGCCGGCAACCTGCCCTACCCCATTCCCGACAAGAAAGCCGGCAAGAATCAGGCCGACGAGGAGTAGCCGTCGGTCTACAACGGGTTCCGCGAACGGGAACGCCTTCGGGCGCTCACCCGTCTCGCGGGACTTTTTTTTGGGGGGGGGTCACTCGGATCCCATCGAGGAGAGGAAGATGACGGCGGCAGCCAACAGATAATCTTTCAACGGCGCACGAAGCAGCAGACTGGCGCGCTGGATTTCCGACGTTACCTGCCGGACCGTCAGATTGAACTTCTGGGCAATCTGATAATAAGTCATGTTCTCCAGCCTGCTGGCCAAAAATACGTTGCGGGTCAATACGGGCATTTTTGCCAGTTCGCGGCGGTATATCTCAACTATTTCGGACTCGAACAACTTGTCGATCAGCTCTTCATTGGAGAGCGTATTGATACCCGATTCTATTCGCCACAACTCCTTTCTGTAGAGTTCGCTGTGGGCTTTGAGCATTGATTTCCGCTTGCGGAGGAACGAGATGCATCGGGTTCGGATGTAATTATAGATATACCCCTTGATGTTTATGTCGATATCGAGCTTGTCCCGATGTTCCCACAAATACATGAAGCCATCGGTCGTAATATCGGTCGCAACCTCGATATCATTCACATAGGAGTACGCGATTCGTACAAAACGCTCCTTGTCGTTGAACAGCCTGTCAAACTCTTCCGCCGTCAATATTTTCGTCGGCTTTTCCATGCCCAAACTTCGCTATTGCGATCAAAAATAATAAATATTTGCGAAAAAGCGGCCTTTTATCGGAAAAGAGATTCCGAATCACAGGACAGAACGCAGCTTTTCCCATCCTCCGTCGGGAAAATGCCGGCATGATTTGCAAACCACATAAAAAAACAGCATGCGATAACTGACTTATCGCAAAACAATTGCAATAAATAAAATATCTTATTTGGTTATTAAATAAATTTATTTGCAAAAAAGTCTGTAAACTCCCCCGCGCCATGCGTTTAAATGATAAAAGGCATAAACAAAGACAAATATCAACGAAAGATGAATCAGGACGTAATATACAGGGCCTTGCGCGGAGAAGCGTCGCCCGAAGAGCTGGAGCAGGTCGAGCGGTGGTACATGGAGGATCCGGAGGAGTTCCAGCGATGTGCCGATGAAGCGCATCTGCAGATCGACATGATGGAGCTGTACGGCGAGCAGATGCGGCCTACGAGCTGGATCGTTACCCACTGGAAGCGTGTTGCGCGCATGGCGCTGCAGGCTGCCGCCATGGTTGCCGTCGGCCTTTTTATCGGAGGATATGTCGGCCGGGAACGGACCTACGAGCTGTTCTCCGAGCAAATCAACACATTGCAGGCCCCGAACGGCCAACGCCTGAAACTCACCCTGCCGGACGGAACCGGAGTCCAGCTCAACTCGGGCTCGGTCATCGAATATCCCTCCGTGTTCGGCAAAGACGTCCGCCGCATCAGGCTCTCGGGCGAGGCCATGTTCGATGTAACGCACAACGAGGAGCAGCCCTTCGTTGTAGAGACCTTCGCCTCCGACATACGGGTGTTGGGAACGCGGTTCAACGTGGTAGCCAATGAAAAACGCCAGCGATTTTCCACGGCTCTGTTCGAGGGACGTGTCCGGATCACCAACAAACTCGACCCGACCCAGAAAGAGATCGTATTGAATCCGAACGATGTCGCGAATCTGTCAAACGGCCACCTCTTCGTGGAACCGATCACCGATCCGGAGATTACGTGCTGGACGGAGGGCCTCGTCAGCATATCGGGCCTGCCGTTCGACGAGCTGATGGAGAAATTCGAGCAGGCGTTCGATGTCAAAATCAGGATCGAACTCGAAACTCTTCCGGACATCCGGAACGTCAGCGGCAAAATCCGCGTAAACGACGGCATTGACAAAGCGCTCCGCATCTTGCAATACACGGCAGACTTCTCCTACAGAAAGAATCCGGAAACGAACGTGGTGACGATATACTGATCCCCTTCCATCCATTGTCCAACCCTAAACAGAATTGCCCATGAAAACGTAGCTGCAGCCCCACCCGCAACTCGTTCAACAAAAAGCCTGCGGAGGTAGGATGCCGCAGGCCCGATAATAGATTGAATTGAGTTTTTGAGACAACCAACTAACCTATTACCTAAAACATTGCAAAGATATGAATAAAACAGTATTCTTCCACAGGTTTCGAAGGCTGTTTGGGTTCGTATTGACAATCTCCCTGCTCGGAAGCGTGTGGGCGGTTTCGGCACAGAATGCCCGCATCTCCATCAAAATGGAAGACGCTTCGATTGCGCAGGTCATGAAAGAGATTGAAAATCAAACTCGTTACTTGTTCATCAACAAAGGTGTCGATACCCGAGACAAAGTCAGCATCGACGCCGCACAAAAAACGGTTCAGGACGTATTGGCACAACTCTTCGCCGATACGGACATATCCTACCAGATCGACGATTCATACATCATACTCACCCGGAAGGACGATCGTTCGGCTCCGGTTTCCGTCTCCGGAAAGATTCTGGATGCGGCGGGCAGCCCGATTGTCGGGGCCAGCATTCTGGTTCAGGGCACGACCGTAGGTGTCAGTTCCGATATCGACGGAACATTCACGCTTCAGGTCCCGGCTCCGGCCTCCGACCGGTCGCTCGAAATCAGTTTCATCGGCTACACGCCCGTTACCGTGGCCGTGGCCAACCGAACCTATTTCGAGATAAGGCTTGAGGAATCCGCTTCGCAAATCGAATCGGTCGTCGTCACGGCCCTGGGAATCAAGAGATCCGAGAAGGCCGTGGCCTACAACGTACAACAGGTCAAAACCGAGGACCTGACGACCGTCAAGGATGCCAACTTCATCAATTCGCTGTCGGGCAAGGTGGCCGGCGTGACGATCAACGCCTCGTCGTCGGGCGTGGGCGGTGCCACGAAGGTCGTGCTGCGCGGCAACAAGTCCATTTCGCAGTCGTCGAACGCGCTGTACGTCATCGACGGTATTCCGATGTACAACTTCGGCGGCGGAGGCGGCACGGAGTTCGACTCGCGCGGAGCCACCGAGTCCATCGCCGACCTGAACCCCGAGGACATCGAGTCGATGTCGGTGCTGACGGGCGCTGCAGCCGCCGCCCTCTACGGTTCGGAGGCTGCGAACGGCGCGATCATGATCACGACGAAAAAAGGCGAAGCCGGGGCCTTGAAGGTGACGCTTTCGAGCAATACGGAGTTTCTGGACCCGTTCGTGCAACCCGAGTTCCAGAACCGCTACGGAACGGGACTCAACGGGCAGCGCAGCGGATCGAACATCTACAGCTGGGGCGAACGGCTGAATGCAGCCTCGCGCTACGGCTACACGCCCGATGACTTCTTCGAGACGGGCCACGTCTACACGAATGCCTTCACGCTTTCGGGCGGTACGGACCGCAACCAGACCTATTTCTCGGCTGCGGCAGTCAATTCCGACGGGATCATCCCCAACAACGAATACGACCGCTATAACTTCACCTTCCGCAACACCTCCTACTTCCTGAACGACAAGCTGCGTCTGGATGCCTCGGCCAGCTACATCTACCAGCAGGACCAGAACATGACCAACCAGGGCGTCTATTCGAACCCGCTCGTCCCGGCCTACCTCTTCCCGCGGGGCGAGAACTTCGACCTCTACCGCCGTTTCGAACGTTACAACGAGGGTACGAAGCTCATGGAGCAGTTCTGGTCGTCGGATATGGAGGGCGGCGACCTGCGGATGCAGAATCCCTACTGGATCGCCTACCGCAACCTGCGCAATACGGACAAGAAGCGCTACATGCTCTCGTTCTCGGCCTCGTACGACATCCTGCCGTGGCTGAACGTCTCGGGGCGCGTCCGGATCGACAACATGAACTCGCTCTACACGCAGAAACTCTACGCCTCGTCGAATACGACCATCACCGACGGCGGCAAGAACGGCCACTACACCGAGGCCCGGGCCTACAACACGCAGACCTACGGTGACGTGATGGTCAATATCAACAAGACCTTCGGCGACGACTGGTCGCTGAACGCGAACATAGGCGCCTCGATCAACAACATCAAAACCGATGAGTTGTCGTACCGCGGCCCGATCCAGGAGAACGGCCTTCCGAACGTCTTCAACGTCTTCGATCTGGATGACACGAAGAAACGGGCCGAGAAGACGGGCTGGCACGACCAGACGCAGTCTCTGTTCGCCTCGGTGGAGGTGGGTTGGCGTCAGATGCTCTATCTCACGGTGACGGGCCGCAACGACTGGGCCTCGCAACTGGCCAACTCCCCCTCCTCGTCGTTCTTCTATCCGTCGGTCGGACTGTCGTGGGTGCCGACATCCACATGGGATCTGGGTGAGGCGTTGAGCTACCTGAAGATCCGCGGTTCGATCGCCTCGGTGGGTATGCCTTTCCCGCGTCACCTGACCATCCCGACCTACGAATACGACGCCACGAACCGCGTCTGGAAGGACAAGACCCACTATCCGATCGGGGACCTGAAACCCGAGCGCACGACCACCTACGAGGTGGGTCTCGACGCACGGCTGTGGCAGCGCATCAGCCTCTCGGCTTCGTGGTATCAGGCCGACACGAAGAACCAGACCTTCGACCCCTCGCTGCCGCCTTCGTCTTCCTATACGACGATCTACCTGCAGACGGGCCACGTCCGCAATACGGGCGTCGAGCTGTCGGCCGGATATGACAACCAGTGGCGCGATTTCCGCTGGGCGACGAACTTCACCTACTCGTGGAACCGCAACGAGATCATCGAACTGGCGGCCAACGCCGTGAACCCCGTAACGGGTGAGCCGTTGAATCTCAACAAACTCGACATCAAGGGCCTGGGCAAGGCGAAGTACATCCTCAAGGAGGGCGGCACGCTGGGCGACCTCTACACGACCTCCGACCTGCGCTTCAACGACAACGGATACATCGAGGTGGACAAGAACGGCAACCTGCTGCTGACGGACGAAGGGGACGACATCTACCTGGGTTCGGTCTTCCCCGACCACAACCTGGCATGGCGCAACGACTTCTCGTGGAAGGGCATCAATCTCGGCGTGCTCTTTACGGCCCGCATCGGCGGCATCTGCTACTCCGCGACGCAGGCCAACATGGACCTCTACGGCGTTTCGGAGGCTTCGGCCGCAGCACGCGATGCCGGGGGCGTGTGGATCAACGGCCGCGAGCTGGTCGATGCGCAGAAATGGTACCAGGCCATCGGTTCGCAGTCGGGCCTGCCGCAGTACTACACCTATTCGGCGACGAACATCCGTCTGCAGGAGTTGTCGCTGGGCTACACGCTGCCCGCAAAGTGGTTCCGCGACAAGATGCGCATGACCGTCTCGTTCGTCGGGCGCAACCTCTGGATGATCTACTGCAAGGCGCCGTTCGACCCCGAGGCCGTCGCCTCGACGGGCCTGAACTACCAGGGCATCGACTACTTCATGATGCCGTCGCTCCGAAGCCTGGGTTTCAACGTAAAATTCCAATTCTAAATGAACAGCAAGACCATGAAAACTACGAATCATAAGGTGCAGCGGCTGCTGCTTGCGGTCGTGCTGCTCGGCCTGGGAGCCTGCACGGGGGATTTCGAAGAGATCAACCGCAATCCCAATCAGGTCACCGAAGACCAGATGGAGGCCCTGAACTACAAAACCGGCACAAAATTCAAATCGCTGCAAAGTCTGGTCATCCCGGTTGAAGAACACATGTACCAGTTCAACGAGTCGCTTTCGGGCGGTCCGTTCGGCGGCTATATCGGCGCGACGGTCGATACGTGGCAGACGAAGTTCGAGACCTACAACCCCTCGGCCGACTGGCGCAAATGGCCCTTTGCAAATGTCATCACCGAGACCTACACTCCCTACAAGGGCATCGTCGGCGGTACGGACGACGAGGTGGCCATCGCCTTCGCCAGGTTGTTGCGCGTGGCCATCATGCATCGTGTGACGGACTCCTACGGTCCGATACCCTACTCGCAGCTCGAGAGCAACGAGTCGGTCTATGTAGCCTACGACTCGCAGGAGGCGGTCTACACGAAGATGTTCGAGGAGCTGGATGAAGCCATCGAGATCCTGGGCCGCAACACGACGCTTCCGGCCGAGGCATGGAACCGCTACGACGCCGTCTACTACGGCAACATCGCCCAGTGGCTCAAGTATGCCAACTCGCTGAAACTGCGCATGGCCATGCGGCTCTCCTACGTCGAGCCCGAACTGGCGAAGGCGAAGGCCGCCGAAGCCATTGCCGGAGGCGTCATTACGGCGAATGCCGACAATGCGGCGATGCATGCCGCGGAGAACCGCACGACGCTCATCTACAACGACTGGGGCGACCACCGCGTCGGGGCCGACATCCTCTGCTACATGACCGGCTACAACGACCCGCGCATGGAGAAGATGTTCCTGCCGAACGACGTGGGCGACTACGTCGGCATCCGCATCGGCATCGACGTGGCGGGCAAATCGACGGCCATGGCCAAGTATTCGAACATGATCGTCGAATCGACGACCCCCTACCTGTGGTTCAACGCTGCCGAGGCCACGTTCCTGCGCGCCGAATACGAACTGCGCTGGGGATCCGAAGAGACGGCGAAGACGCTCTACGAGCAGGCCGTTCAGCTGTCGTTCGAGGAGCGCGGCGCTTCGGGGGCGGAGGCCTACCTGGCGGACGCCAGCAAAAAGCCGGCGCCCTATACCGACCCGTTGGGCAACTACAGCGCATCGGCCCGCAGCGAAATTACCGTTCCGTGGGAGACGGCATCGGACGCCGGCGATGCGGAAGCCGTATGGGAGCGCAATCTCGAGCGGATCATCACGCAGAAGTGGATCGCCATCTTCCCGCTGGGCGTGGAGGCGTGGTCCGAACACCGGCGCACGGGCTACCCGAAGCTGTTGCCCGTTCCCACCGACAAGTCGGGAGGATCGGTCAATGTGGAACAGGGCGCACGCCGTCTGCCCTACCCCGTCGAGGAGTACCAGCAGAACAACACCAACCTCCAGACCGCAATCCAGACGCTCGACGCGGAGCAGCAGAACGGCGACCGCACGGGCGACGTCATGGGTACCCGCGTATGGTGGGATTGCAAACCGTATAACAAGTAATTGTCATGAACATGAAACCGAAACTGACGATACGTCTCCTGCTGTTGGGCGTTGCGGCCGCAGCCCTCACGGCATGCAGCGACTGGACGGAGATGGAGACCGTGGAGAATCAAGTAAACAAGCCGTGGGAACAGGACCCCGAACTCTGGGCCGAATATACCGCGGCACTGAGAGCCTACAAGCAGTCCGAGCACTTTATCGTTTACGCCCGGCTGCACAACTCGCCCGAGAAGTCCTCGAGCGAGCAGGATTTCATGCGCTGCCTTCCCGATTCGCTCGACATCGTGACGCTCACGAACGCCGACAACTTCTCGGAGTTCGATGCGGAAGACATGGCCGTGATGCATGAAAAGGGGACCCGGGTGCTCTATCAGATCGACTACGCCGCACGGAAATCCGAGTTTGCCGACACCCAGGCGCTCGACGCCTATCTGGAGCGGGTTATTGCCGCCGTAGCGGCCAACGGCATGAATGGATACTCGTTCACGACCGACCCGCTGGCTGCGGAGGCCACGGCCCGGATTGTCGAAAAACTTTCGGCGGCAAAATCCGAAGGACAGATCATCGTCTTCGAAGGCAGCCCGCTGTCGCTGGCCGCCGCCGACCGGGCCAGGATCGACTACATCGCACTCGACACCGAGAAGATCGAAAATGTCCAGGAGGTGAAACTGCAGATCCTGAACGCCACGGGATATGCCGGCATTGCACCTGAAAAGCTGCTGCTTTCAGCCGAAATCAGCGCCCCCCTGTTCGACGAGGAGCGCACGGAGTTTGCGGCCGTCGAAGAGATGGCGCGCCGCGTCGTCGAGTTCGGCCCGGTGGGCGGTCTGGCTGCATACAACATCTCCGAAGACTACTACCATGCGGAGATGAACTACCAGACCATCCGCACGGCGATCCAGACGTTGAATCCCGCTAAATAACGAACGCCATGAAAGAATACGGAAAATATCTGATTACGGCCGTCGCAGCCGTCGCAGCCCTGTCGGCCTGCGACAACTACGATGCCGACGACCGGAAATTCGGCAATGTCGTCTACCTCGACGTCGCCGAAACGGACGAAGTCCGGCTCACGACCTTCAGCAACAACCTCCCGACCTACGACTGCACGATGCAGGCCATGCTGACCTATCCCGCCGGACAGGACGTCACGGTATCGCTCTCGGTCGATCCGTCGCTTGTCGGCACCTACAATGCCCGCTACGGAACCGACTGGCCGATGCTCGACGCCCAATACTACGAGTTGTCGGCCGACAACGTCACGATTCCCGCCGGGAAGAGTTCTTCCGACATCGTGACCCTGCAGCTCAAGGAGCTCATGGGCCAGGGAGAGGAGCAGTCCGGCGCCCTTCCCATCGACCAGACCTATCTGGTTCCCGTGCGCATCAGCCACGCTTCGATGGATGTGCTCGCCGGCTCGGATGTGGCCTATTTTGTCGTGAAGCGTTCGTCGGCCATCACCGTCGCGGCGCAGCTTACCGACAACTGGATCGAGTTCCCGACCCTCGACAAGTACGGCGAGAACAGCAAGGCCTGGAACGGCCTTACAGCCATGACCTACGAGGCGCTGATCTACATCGACGACTTCGCCACAAGCAACGCTTCGGGCAATCCGGTGAACATCTCCTCGATCATGGGCGTCGAGCAATACCTGCTGCTGCGTATCGGCGATACGAACTTCGAGCGCCAGCAGCTGCAGTTCGACGGCTCGGGCAACGGCTCGCAGTTTGGCAAGATTCCGGGTCGCGATGCGACGAAGAATCTCGAGAAGGGCCGCTGGTACCACGTTGCCTGCACCTACGACCAGGCAACGCGCACGGCGCGCATCTACGTCGATGGGCAGATCCAGAGCGAGGCTACCGGCGTCGGCATTTCGGCGCAGAGCCAGAAGACCCAGATCAACCTGGCCATGCGGGCCCTTTACGATCTGTGGAATACGGCTCCCGACGACCAGAAGCCGCAGTATGAGACCGACGACACGGGCTACAACAAACTGGGTGAAGCCTACCAGTTCTTCCTCGGCCGTTCGTACGACGACTACCGTCCGCTGAACGGCAAGATCGCCGAAGCCCGCGTGTGGTCCGTAGCGCGTACCCCCGAACAGATCTGGGAGAACATGTATGAGATCAAGGACCCGCAGGACGACCCGACACTTCTGGGCTACTGGAAATGCAACGAAGCCTCGGGCAACACGGTCAAGGACTATTCGATGTATCACAACGACGGAGTGGCCAAATACGATATCATCTGGCCGCAGGGCATCGAGATTCCGAAACTTAACGAAAACAACGAGTGACTATGAAAACGATATTCAACATACAGAATGGGATGGTGACGCTTCTCTGCACGGCGGTATTCGCGGGCCTTACGGCCTGCGATGCCGGCACCGTGGAACGCGAAGGCGGCAAACTGCCCGACAGGGAACCGCTCGAAACCACATACGGAATGTTACGGAGCAGCAATGCGGCAGGCAATACCGTACGCATAAAGATGACTGAAGGAGCCGGCTTTGTTACATCCAACTTTTATTACCAGCTTTCGCAGGCCCCCGACACCGAGTTGTCTCTCGAGACCACGATTGACGGATCAATGCTCGATGAGTGGAATGAGGCGAATGACGAACAACGGATCTTGCTGCCTGAAACCAACTACAATCTTCTCGACGGCAGTGTCGTATCTCTTCCGGCGGGCAAGCAGCGTTCTGATATCAAGCGCATTCAGTTCATGGCAGAAAATCTGTCTCCGGGAGAATATTATCTCCCGCTGACCGTCGTCGATGAGGAAGACCGGGAAGCAGACCAAACAATAAATTTCCTCATCTCGGTTCGTGAACGACAACTCGGCGAATATCAACTCAATACAAATCAGATATTCGCGGTATTCTATATCAATACGGGAATGTATCAACCGTTGTTGGTAGATGAATACCTCATGTCCAAACTGAATGCCAACACCTGGGAATATGCGTGGGACGAACGGGAAGACGGAATGCGCACAATCGGCAATATCATCAATCTGAATACGGTCACTTTGGATTACGATGCCGGTTCAGGACGAGCTTTGCTGAACCTTGGAAACGATATGCGCTATGTATTGGACCACATCGACAAATACATACGTCCCTTGCAAGACAAAGGTCGCAAGGTATGCATCTGCCTGGAAGGCGGGGGCTCCGGACTTGGATTCTGCAATCTGACCGATACGCAGATTGAGGATTTCGTAGCACAGGTCAAGGCGGTTATTACGGCATACGAACTCGACGGTGTGAATTTTTGGGACCGCAATGCCGGGTACGGCAAGGAGGGTATGCCAGCAATGAACACGACCTCCTATCCGAAACTCATCAAAGCGATGCGTGAAGCACTCGGCAACGACAAACTGGTGACGCTGACCGATTTCGAAGAACCGACCGAATATTTCTGGGACACCGCGGCGACAGGGGGCATCGAGGTCGGACAATATCTCGACTATGCATGGTCAGGATATCTGAACAACGAAAAGGAGATCCAGATTGTCGATCCATGGCACCAGGGAGAGCAATATGTCTCGACGGATTATCCACGAAAACCTATTGCAGGTCTTGATCCCTCAAAATATGGATGCGTCAATATTCCCTGGTATGCATCCGAGGAGAAGACTCCAATGGATTACCTTGTAGGAATCTTCCATTGGCGCAATGCCGGCAACAAACAGAGCAATATTCTGGTATACGAGGACCTCCGAACTGTTCTTCAGGATAATCTCGAGAGCACCTGGACAGACAGTTTCAAATACGGATATACTTTCTTTGCCGACGATGGCACCTGGCTTATTGAAGAAAGTAAATGGGGTCTGTCCATTCTGAGTGACAATGAGTATGAATTTAACCCCTTCTTTTTAGCCCAGGTAGATGGAGGAAGCGGGTATAACAAATGGTTAAAAGATTGGTAAACTGACAGTCTCGGTCTTACAACATATTCTGTTTAATCCTAAATTGATTTAATGACAGGAAAAGAAAAATGGTTCTCAGCGGAGAACAAAAAAGACAAACTTCTAATTCCAAAATTCTACAACCATGAAACGCAATCTTAAACTATTCGTAACCCTCGTTTTGGGAGCAACGATGATGTTTTCATGCCAGCAGGCCGAAGACCCGACGATGGATCAGGGCGCAGTTCCCGAAACCCGTGCCTATGGCGATACGCCGGTAGTGGTCATCTACGTCGAAACCAACGATACCAATCCGCTCAACGCCGGAGACTACAAGCTCTCCAACGGCGAACCTTTTGCCGGCATTGTGGAACTTTTTGCCTCGAATATCCACAAGCGGACGGTAAACGGCGTGGTAGAGCCGACGCTCTATCTGAACGACAAGATGACCAACCTGTTGGAAAACGATGGTTATCTGACCTATGTAAAGCCGCTTCAGGATATGGGCATCAAGGTGTTGCTGACCGTATTGGGTGACTGGCAGGGAATCGGTGTCGCCAACATGAACGACACGCAGACCACGCAGTTTGCCAAGATCCTGGCCCACGCCGTGGAGAAATACGGTCTGGACGGAATCGGATTCGACGATGAGTATGCAGACTATTCATCGACCAATTCAACCTCCTACAGCCAAATCATTATCAAACTCCACGAGTTGATGCCGGCCGACAAGCTCATCACGGTATTCCAGTGGGGTAATTATAACAGCATCAATACCGAAGCACGAGCCTTGATCGATTATGCATACCACGGTTACTTTGGTTCAAGCTTCATAACCTCCAGTATTGTAGATAAGACTCGGCTGTCGCCGGTATCGACAAATCTCGGCAATACTCCCAATCCCTCGTCCCTTAATTCGCTGGCAACTCGAACCAAGGCTCAGGGTTATGGAGCCTTCATGTTCTTTAACCTGCGCCGAAGCAGCGACATTAATCCTCTTGACGGCTTTGATGCTACGGCAGACGGTCTTTATGGCGAGACGGTTACCTGCACGAACGGAGACCGTCCCCAGGACTGGACCTTCGTATCGTCCGGCTATGAAATCAATATGGATGAGGTAGAATAACCTCTGACAGAATATGTTTGAACAGACCGATTCAGGAAGGTTATCTGCCTGTAAGCTATAACCGGTTCCGGCCCGTACATCCTTCGGGATGTGCGGTTTTTTTATGCCATGGCCTCGTCGGACGGTAAAAATGGCTGCCGGATATATATCGACCGATCAGGGATCGGCTATCTGCCTGTAAGCTATCTGAATGCCGGCAGCCAGTAACGGATGCGCAAACAAGCAATATCGCAACAAAGATACATTTTCTTGAGGAATAACACAAAAAGACGCGAGAGATGTCTTCTTGGGTTTGGGCTGTTTGGCGTCGGATTCAGCAACAAGTCCCCTCCGTCGGACCGGATATCCGCATGACATCCGACCATCAGTCTGTCGGCCTTGCGGTGTTCGGACCGGCACTCGTCGGTGTAGCCATAGTCGAGCCGCAGCACGATTCTCTTCCCCGAGACGCTGCTGCGGCTCTGCAACTGAAACGGGAGTTTCAGCTCCTCAAGGCCGCCGAAGGCGGTTACCCGGCAACTCCGTTCAGCGGCATAATCTGCGGACACATCCCGGCCCCGCATCCAGCCCCTTCCGCCGCGGAGCCGGGCTTCGGCGGAGGTCCCGGCGGAAGGGTGGCAAACCGGATTACTCGATCGCCTGACGGGCCCACTTGCCGGCCTGTCCCGCACCGCCGTTGAACAACCGTCCCTCGCGCCACGAGATCTTCGGATAGAGCGACCGGAGTTCCCTTGCGCTGTTGGTTATCGGGCTGCTGCCCGAAGTAGCGAACGGAATCACGGTCTTGCCCGAAAAGTCGTACTGTTCGAGGAACGTATTGACCGCCCGCGGGCAGAGATCCCACCAGATCGGATAACCGAGGAACACCACGTCGTAACGTCCTGCGTCGAGCGGTTTCCCGGCCAGTTCGGGTCGCGCACCCTCGTCGCGCATCTCCACGGAGCTGCGGCTGCGGTTGTTTCTCCAGTCGAGGTCCGCAGGCGTATAGGCCTTGGCTGGCGTGATTCGGTAAAGGTCTCCGCCGGTCTCCGAGGCAATGGCCTGGGCCACCCGCTCCGTGGTTCCGGTACAGGAGAAATAGGCGACAAGGACGTTCTTGTCCGAAAGTCCGGTGCGCTCCGGCGCCTGTTGAGCCGCCGCACCGAGATTCAAACCGACAATTCCCATAAGCATCATCATTGTACGTTTCATGTTCGATATTTTTTTGTGTGCAGTGTCTTATGCGGCATCACCCGGCTGCCGGGCCGTCGAACACCTTGCGGAAGAAGCGTTCGATGCGATCGAACGGAATCACCTCCAGGTTGTCATACAGATCGACGTGGCAAGCCCCGGGGATGATCAGCAGCTCCTTGTTGTCGCCACGGAGCAGTTTGAAGGCGTCCTCGCTGAAGTAGCGCGAATGGGCCTCCGCCCCGTGGATCATCAGCACGGCGCTGCGGATCTCGCCGGCACAGGAGAGAATCGGCATGTTGATGAACGCAAGCGAATTGGTCCGGTTGAGCCCGTCGTTCGAGTTGGGTGAGCGGCGGTGGTACCCGCGCGCGGTCTTGTAGTAGTCGTGATACTGGCGGACGAAGAGCGGAGCGTCGTCGGGCAGCGGGTCCACCACCCCGCCGTCGCGTGCATACTCCCCGGTGCGGTAGTCGCGCGTGCGCTGTTCGTTGAGCTGCACGCGCAGCCGGTAGCGCTCCTCGTCGGACATCGAGTCGAAGTAGCCGCGGGCATTCACCCGGCTCATGTCGTACATCGTCGAGGTCACCGTAGCGCGGATGCGGGGGTCGTTGGCCGCGGCATTGAGGGCGAAGCCGCCCCAGCCGCAGATGCCGACGATGCCGATGCGCTCCGGATCGACGTCGTCGCGCATGAGCAGGCAATCGACCGCGGCACTGAAGTCGTCGGTGCTGATCTCGGGCGAGGTGAGGCAGCGCGGTTTGCCGCCGCTCTCGCCGCAGAACGACGGGTCGAAGGCCAGCGTCAGGAATCCCCGCTCGGCAAGCGTCTGGGCATAGAGGCCCGACACCTGCTCCTTCACGGCGCCGTAGGGGCCGCAGACGGCGATGGCGGCCAGGCGGCCGGTCGCTCCCCGGGGTTTGTAGAGGTCGGCCGCCAGCGTGATGCCGTAGCGGTTGTGGAAGGTGATTTTCGTGTGCAGGACCTTGTCGCTTTGCGGGAAGGTCTTGTCCCATTCGGCAGTCAGTTGCAGAGTCTCCATATCGGTATGTTTTACGTGTTTTTGTCGCTCACGGGGCATGCCCGCGGTCGTTGCCGCTGCGGTCAGGAGCAGCATGAGCATGCAGGTTGTCGTTCTCATTCGGATGTGCTTCGGTTTTCCGTTTCGTCCGGCTCTCGGGTATTTTCCTCCGAACCCGATACAAAGGTAGGGTGTTTTTCCGCTCCGGATATGATCCGGATTACGGATCGTTCTACCATTTTTACCTTTTGCCCGCATCGGGCCTGCCGGAGTCGTTCCTGCTGCATCAACACCCATCCGCCGGGCGGGACGGGTGTGGTGCGCATCCACAACTGTGTGGAATATATACGCATCCGCTCCGCATCACGGCATTTTGGCACGACACCGCATGCGGCTCATAATCCGAAAGTTACACCCTTCTTGCCGTTTTGGCCGGCAAATTGACCTTTTCCGAAGCAGAACAACTCATGAGTTCAAGCAGAAAAAACTGGTGTCTAACCATTAAAATGTTGGTGTTATGAAAAGGTTATTTTTTGTGGCGGCCATGCTCGTAGCTTCGGGCACCGCCGTGTGGGCAGGGAACAACATGTCGTCGCAGGCGACGGTAGTCGCGGCGCAGGACGCCGATTTCAAACCGATCGATGTAAAGGAGCTCCCCGGAGCCGTGGCGATGTCCGTCGAGAAATACTACCCCGAGGCCGAGATCAGGGAGGCTGCAGTGAAGGAGGATGAGAGCGGCACGAAGACCTATCGGGTCGTGCTGCGCCAACAGGAGGGAACGGAGATGACAGTCCTCTTCTCGGCCGAAGGAGTAGTACTCCCCGATGAGGCTCCGGCCGCAGAGCCGGAACCGGCAGCAATGCCCGACGACTGTCCGATGGACTAAACTCCTCCCCGACCGGAGGTCGGATCCCGACACACCGTTCGGACGACGCCGCAGTTTCCATCCCCCGGAAGCTGCGGCGTCACTGTGTGCCGGCCCCGCCGACAAAAAACGCCGGCCGGAGATGGAAGAAATCGCCGCCGGGTGCATATCCGAACGTTTTTTTTCTTATTTTTGCCGTAAGGATACAAGAGGGGTGCCTTTCCGACTGCGGGAAACGGCTGAGATCATACCCTATGAACTTGATGCGGTCAATACCGCCGAAAGGACTTGTTCATAGACCGTAACGGTTTCCCGCCGGGAGCATTCCTCCGCATAACTACGGTAATCGCATGGAAGTAATTGTCAATCGCACGCCGGTCGCCGCACGCGACGGCGCAACGCTTTCGGAGTTGCTCGCCGCACTCGGGACCCCCGCCGACGGAGTCGCCGTCGCCGTGAACAACCGGGTCGTTCCCCGCAGCGAATGGGCCTCCGCCACACTGCACGAGGCCGACAAGGTCACCATCATCCGGGCCGTCTGCGGAGGATGATGCGGATCGTCGTCATCACCCCGCCGCACGCCGTGCCCCATGAGGCCGCGACGATCCGGCTGCTGCTCGACGCAGGCATCGACCGGGTCCACATCCGCAAGCCGGAGGCTTCTCGGGAGGAGTTGTGTGCGCTCCTCGAAGCGATCCCCGAGCCATTGCGGCCGAGGCTGTCGCTCCACGACGGGCATTGCCTCGCCATACAGTACGGCATCGGGGGCGTGCACCTGAACGCCCGGAATCCCCTTCCGCCCGAGGGCTTCCGGGGCGTCGTCAGCCGCTCGTGCCACTCGCTCGACGAGCTGGCGGCCGACACCGCCTGCAGCTACCGCTTCCTCAGCCCGATCTTCGACAGCATCTCGAAAAACGGCTACCGCGCGGCCTTCACTGCGGAAGAGCTCCGCACGGCCGCAGCCCGGGGGCTGCTCGGCGACCGGACGCTGGCCCTGGGCGGCATCACGCCCGACCGCCTTGCGGCCGTGCGCGACTACGGATTCGGCGGCGCGGCCCTGCTGGGTTCGATCTGGCAGCAACCCTCACCCGAATCGCTGCACCGAACCATCGACAAAATCATCGCATTCAAAAACTTATAACGATCACCTGAAGTCATGCTGCAATTCATCACACACCATACCGACCGCCGCGACGAGATCGACGGCACGCGGGCCGTGCTCGAGGGGGGCTGCCGCTGGGTGCAGCTCCGCATGAAGGAGGCTGCGGACGACGAGTTCCTGCGCACAGGCCGTGAGGTGGGCCGACTGTGCCGCGCATACGGCGCGACGTTCCTGCTCGACGACCGCGTGCATCTGGTTGCCGAACTCGGGGCCGACGGCGTCCACCTCGGCAAGAACGACATGCCGCCCCGCGAGGCCCGCGCCCTGCTGGGCCCCGGGAAGATCATCGGCGCCACGGCCAACACCTTCGACGACATCGTCCGTGCGGCCGCGGAGGGTGCCGACTACATCGGCCTCGGCCCCTTCCGCTTCACCGAGACCAAACGGAACCTGAGCCCGATCCTCGGGCTCGAGGGTTACCGCCGCATCGCCGCGCAGTGCCGTGAGGGCGGCATCGCGCTTCCGGTCGTGGCCATCGGCGGCATCACGGCCGGCGACATCGACGCCCTGCTCGCCACGGGCATCGCGGGCATCGCCCTCTCGGGGACGCTGCTCCGCGCCGACGACCCGGCGGCCGAAACCCGCAAAATCATCGAAATCCTCAAAAAATACAAACCATGAAGGAATTGACAATCGGCGGACGGACCTTCCGTTCGCGTCTTTTCGTAGGTACGGGCAAATTCAGCTCCAACGACCTGATGGCCCGTGCGATCGCCGCCTCGGGCACCGAAATGGTCACCGTGGCGATGAAACGCATCGACATGGAGAACCCCGAGGACGACATGCTCGCGCATGTCCGCCGCCCCGAGATCCAGCTGCTGCCCAACACCTCCGGGGTGCGCAATGCCGAGGAGGCCGTACTGGCCGCCCAGCTGGCCCGCGAGGCCTTCGGCACGAACTTCATCAAGCTCGAAATCCACCCCGACCCGAAGTACCTGCTGCCCGACCCCGTCGAGACGCTCCGCGCCACCGAGGAGCTCGCCAGACTGGGCTTCGTCGTGCTGCCCTACATCCAAGCCGACCCCGTGCTGTGCAAGCGGCTCGAGGAGGCCGGCGCCGCCACGGTCATGCCCCTCGCGGCACCGATCGGCACGAACAAGGGGCTCGTGACGCGCGACCTGCTGGAGATCATCATCGAGCAGAGCAACGTCCCGGTGGTGGTCGATGCCGGACTGGGCGCCCCGTCGCATGCCGCCGCAGCCATGGAGCTGGGCGCCGACGCCGTGCTGGTCAATACGGCGATCGCCGTGGCCGGCGATCCGGTGCGGATGGCCGAGGCCTTCGCCCGTGCCGTCGTCGCCGGACGCGAGGCCTTCGAAGCCGGGCTCGGGGCACAGGCCCGGTGTGCCGAAGCCAGCAGCCCGCTCACCTCGTTCCTCGACTAAACGCACGAAGATCATGTTTTCGGAAGAACTGGCACAATACGACTGGGAGGAGACATCGCGGCGCATCGCGTCGAAACGCCCGGCCGATGTCGAGGTGGCGCTCGGCAAGGAGCACCCGACCCTCGACGACTTCATGGCGCTCGTGTCGCCGGCCGCCGCGGCCTACCTCGAACCGATGGCCCGCCTGAGCCGCAGGTACACGCAGGAGCGCTTCGGCAAAACCATCTCGATGTACATCCCGATGTATATCACCAACTCGTGCACCAACTCGTGCGTCTACTGCGGATTCAACCGCCACAACGCCATCCCGCGCGTGATCCTCACCCCGGAGCAGATCGAGGCCGAATGCCGCGCCATCCGCGAGCTCGGCCCCTTCGAGAACCTGCTGCTCGTCACGGGCGAGAACCCCCGGGCCGCCGGTGTGGACTACATCGAGCAGGCGCTGCGCATCTGCCGTCCGTGGTTCAACAACCTCACCATCGAGGTGATGCCCCTTGCGGCCGAGGAGTACGAGCGGCTCACGCACGCCGGACTCAACGGCGTGGTCTGCTTCCAGGAGACCTACAACCGCAAGAACTACAACATCTACCACCCGGCGGGCATGAAATCGAAGTTCGAGTGGCGCGTGAACGGCTTCGACCGCATGGGACAGGCCGGCGTGCACAAGATCGGCATGGGCGTGCTGATCGGCCTCGAGGAGTGGCGTACCGACGTCACGATGATGGCCCTGCACCTGCAATACCTGCGCCGGCACTACTGGAAGACCCGTTACAGCGTCAATTTCCCGCGCATGCGTCCCTCGGAGGGCCATTTCCAGCCCAACGTGGTGATGAGCGACCGCGAACTGGCGCAGCTCACGTTCGCCTTCCGCATCTTCGACCACGACGTGGACATCTCCTTCTCTACGCGCGAGAGCGCCTCGTTCCGCAACCACATGGCCACGCTCGGCGTCACATCGATGAGCGCCGGCTCGAAGACCGACCCGGGCGGGTACGTCACCTACCCGCAGTCGCTCGAACAGTTCGCCGTGAGCGATGAACGCACCCCCGCGGAGGTCGAGGCCGACATCCGCCGTGCGGGCTACGAGGTGGTGTGGAAGGACTGGGACAAGATCTTCGACTGACGGCCATGTACGACGCACGCTACGCACGCCAGACGATGCTCCCCGAGATCGGGACCGAAGGACAGCGGCGGCTCACCGGGGCCTCGGTGCTGATCGTCGGGCTGGGCGGTCTGGGCTCGGCCGCCGCCCCGTGCCTGACGGGCGCAGGGGTGGGCCGCATCGGACTGGCCGATCCCGACGTCGTTTCGGAGAGCAACCTCCAGCGACAGACGCTCTACACCGAGCAGGACGTGGGGCGTCCCAAGACGCAGGCGGCCGCCGAACGGCTCGCCGCCCTCTCGTCGCACACGCACTTCGAGTGCTTCCCGGAGGGGCTGACCGCAGCCAATGCCCGGGAGCTGGCCGCGGCTTTCGACCTGGTGGTGGACTGCTGCGACAACTTCACGACGCGCTACCTGATCGACGATGCCTGCGCGGCGTGCGGGCGGCCGTGGGTCTACGGCTCGATCGGGGCCTTCCACGGACAGGTCGGCGTCTTCAACCACCTGCGGGGGCGCCGCTATGCGGATCTCTACCCCGACCGCGAGGCGCTCTGCCGGCGTCCGCAGGCCGTGGCCGGCGTCATCGGCGCCGTCCCGGCCGTCATCGGGGCCCTCGAGGCCTCGGAGGCGCTGAAACTGCTCGCCGACTTCGGCGAGCCGCTCGACGGAAGGCTCTTCACCATCGACCTCAGGAGCCTCGAAACGGACATTATCGAACTTTAAACTCCTCAATACGAAAAAAACAGACATGGGAAAAGGATTTGACGAATACGCATCGGCCTACGATGCCTGGTTCCTCGACAACCGCAACGTCCTCTATTCGGAGGTCAATCTGGTCGCCGCGACGCTCCGGGATGCCGGCCGCGTGCTCTCGGTCGGCTGCGGCAGCGGCCTCTTCGAGTCGATACTCCGCAAGGAGTACGGCATCACCGTAACCGACGGCATCGAGCCCTCGGTGGGCATGGCCGAGATCGCCCGCAAGCGGGGCATGAACGTGACCATCGCCACGGCCGAGGAGGCCGACTTCGGGCACGGCGACTACGACACGCTGCTCTTCAACGGCACGCCGAGCTACATCGGCGACCTCGCCTCGGTAGTCCGCAAGGCCTACGACGCCCTGCCCGACGGCGGGCGGATCATCTTGATCGACGTTCCGAAGGAGAGCTCCTACGGCATCATGTACAACCTGGCCCTGGCACTCGGCACGTGGGACCACCCGCTGCTCGAGGGCGTCTACCCGCCCAACCCCTACCCGATCGAGTTCGTCAAGGTCGCCGCATGGCGCACGACGGCCGAGAAGGTCGCCCTGCTCGAGGCCGCCGGCTTCGGCGACCTCACCTTCGCACAGACGCTCACCTCCCACCCGCTCTGCTCGAACGACGAGGAGGAGCAGCCCGTCGAGGGATACGGCAAGGGCGATTACGTGGCCGTCACGGCCCGCAAATGCGTGAAGCCATGAGCCGCTGGAGCGACCGGGCCTGGGAGGCCGCCGCGCCGACCTTCCGCCGCATCCTCGAACACCCGTTCGTCCATGAGCTCGCGGCCGGGACCCTCCCGGCGGAGAAGTTCCGCTTCTACATCCGCCAGGACGCCCTCTACCTCGACGGCTATGCCCGGCGGCTGGCCCACATAGCCGCCCGCCTTCCCCGCAAGGAGCAGACGGAGACCTTCCTGCACTTCGCCCTCGAGGGGATCGAGGTCGAGCGGGCCCTGCATGCGCAGTTCCTCGACGGCGGCCATCCGTCGCCCGAGGAGATCAGCCCCGCATGCCTGCTCTACACCTCGGTGCTCGACGCCCAGGCCACGGCACCGGTCGAGGTCGAGGCGGCAGCCGTGCTGCCCTGCTTTGTGGTCTACCAGCGTGTGGGCGAGGAGATCCTGCGCCGCACCCGTCTGGAGGGACACCCCTACGCAGCCTGGATCTCGACCTATGCCGATCCGGGGTTTGCCGAGGCGGCCGGACGCGCCGCAGCGGTCTGCGACGAGCTGGCCGAGGCAGCCGGCGACGAAATCCGCCGCCGCATGACCGACCTCTTCGTGCGCTGCACGAAGATGGAGTGGCTGTTCTGGGACAGCGCCTGGAATCTCGAAAAATGGAACATATGAACACGGAAAAGAAAACCTACAAACGCGCCCTGACCATCGCCGGAAGCGATCCGAGCGGCGGTGCGGGCATCCAGGCCGACCTGAAGACCTTCTCGGCCTGCGGCTGCTTCGGCACGTCGGCCATCGTGGCCGTCGTGGACGAGAACACGGTGGGCGTCACGGGGGTCCACCCCGTCCCGGTCGAGTTCGTCGTCGGCCAGATCCGCTCGGTGCTCGACGACATCGGGGCCGATGCCGTGAAGATCGGCATGCTGCACTCCTCGGAGTTGATCCGGGCCGTGCGGCAGACCCTCGGGCAGTATGCCATCCGCAACGTGGTGCTCGACCCGGTGATGGTCGCCACGTCGGGCGATCCGCTCCTGCAGCAGGAGGCCATCGCCACCCTGCGCGACGAACTTGTCCCCCACGTGCGCATCATCACGCCGAACATCCCCGAGGCCGAGCTGCTGCTCGGCCGCCCGATCGCCTCGCAGGAGGAGCTGCCCGAAGCCGCCCGCGAACTCTCGCGCAACGGCCGTGTCTCGGTCTTCCTCAAGGCCGGGCACCTGCACGACCGCGAGCTGGTCGATATCTTCTACAACGCCGAGGAGGACCACATCCTCGAACTGCGCTCCGAGCGGCTCGACACGCCGAACACCCACGGCACGGGCTGCACCCTCTCGTCGGCACTGGCGGCCTTCCTGGCCCACGGCTGTTCGCTCGACGAGGCGGCCCGCAGGGCGAAGGAGTACATCGCCTCGGCCATCGCAGCAGGTGCGGCCTACCGCATCGGCCACGGCCACGGTCCCGTACATCACTTCTTCCGGTTCTGGGAATAGGACCCCGGACCGAAAAGAGGGCGAAAGGCGGTGCAACCATCCGGTGTTGCGCCGCCTTTTCTGTACGCTGCGGCCGTCGGGACCGAACGCGGGAACGATCGGCAGAGGGTTGGACGTCCCGTCTCGGATACGCCCGCCCGGGCATCCCTTGTCTGCCGACCCCGTCCACAGCTGGATTTCCCCGGGCTTGCGACCCGGGCTCGAGGGTTCGGCAGCGGCGACGCTCCGGGACGGCCCGAACCGTCGAGCCCGTAGCCTCCCGACAAAAAACGTCCCGGACAGATTCACTGTCCGGGACGCTGCATGTATCGGGATCCCAGGATCCCGCTCCGGGCAGCCGATCAGCTGCCGAAGTTGTCGTAGAGGATGTTTTCGGGCGGCACGCCGAGCGAGTCGAGCATCTTCACCACCGAAGCGATCATCATCGGAGGTCCGCACATGAGGTAGATACATCCTTCGGGCTCCTCGTGGTTCTTCAGGTAGTTCTCGTAGAGCACGTTGTGCACGAAGCCTACCTTGTAGTCCACGCCTGCGGCATCGGCCTCGGGATCGGGACGGTCGAGTGCGAGGTGGAACTTGAAGTTGGGGAAATCCTTCTCGATCTGGTGGAAGTCGTCGAGGTAGGGAGCCTCCTTCAGTGCGCGGGCGCCGTACCAGAACGATACGGGACGCTTCGTCTTCTCGGTCTTGAACAGGTGCATGATGTGGCTGCGCATCGGGGCCATGCCGGCGCCGCCGCCGATGAAGATCAGCTCCTGCGTGTCGGGCAGGTTGTCCGGCAGGAAGAACTCACCGTAGGGGCCCGAGATGGTCACCTTGTCGCCCGGCTTGCGCGAGAAGATGTACGACGAGCAGATGCCCGGGTTCACCTTCATGAACGAGCCCGTGGCCCGGTCGAACGGCGGCGTGGCGATACGGATGTTGAGCATGATGATGTTGCCCTCGGCCGGGTGGTTGGCCATCGAGTAGGCGCGGAACGTCGGCTCGGGGTTCGTGGTCACCAGATCCCACATCTTCATCTTGTCCCAGTCGGCGCGGTAGCGCTCATCGACATCCATGTCCGAGAACTTGATGGCATCGTACTTCGGGATGTCGATCTGGATGTACCCGCCGCTGCGGAACTTGAGGTGCTCGCCCTCGGGGAGCTTCACGACAAACTCCTTGAGGAAGGTCGAGATGTTGCGGTTCGAGACCACGGTGCACTCCCACTTCTTGACGCCCAGCACGGCTTCGGGAACATGGATCTTGAGGTTCTCCTTCACCTTGACCTGGCAGCCCAGACGCCAGTGGTCCTTGGCCATCTTGCGCGAGATGAAACCGGTCTCGGTCGGCAGGATGTCGCCGCCGCCCTCCAGCACCTGGCACTTGCACATGCCGCACGAGCCGCCACCGCCGCAGGCCGACGGAAGGAAGACCTTGTTGTTGGCGAGCGTGGCGAGCAGCGTCGAACCGCTCTCGGTCCGAATGACCTTTTCGCCGTTGTTGATGTCGATCGTCACTTCACCCGAGGAGGTCAGCTTGGCCTTCGCATAGAGAAGCAGTGCGACCAGCACCAGCGTGATCACCAGAAAAGCTGCGATCGCAATTAAAATCGTTGTAGTCATTTTCCGAATCTCTTTTTAAAGGTTAGAACTGAATGCCCGAGAAGATCATGAAGGCGATACCCATCAGACCCGTGATGATGAAGGCGATACCGGGACCCTTCAGTGCTGCGGGGATGTGCGAATAGGTCGTCTTCTCGCGGATCGCGGCCATCATGACGATGGCCAGCCACCAGCCCAGACCCGAGCCCAGACCGTAGACGATCGTCTGCCAGAGCGACGTGAGCTCGCCGCCATCGACCTTCTGCTGCATGAAGAGCGAGCCGCCCATGATGGCGCAGTTCACGGCGATCAGCGGCAGGAAGATACCCAGCTGGCTGTAGAGCGTCGGCGAGAACTTCTCGACGATCATCTCCACGAGCTGCACGAATGCCGCGATCGTGGCGATGAAGACGATGAAGGTCAGGAAGCTCAGATCGACTCCCTCGACCAGCGCGCCGGCCTTGAGCACATATTCATACAAGAGGTAGTTCAGGGGCACGGTCATGACCATCACGAACGTAACGGCGGCACCGAGACCCAGGGCCGTCTTCACGCTCTTCGACACGGCGATGTAGGAGCACATGCCGAAGAAGAAGGCGAAGACCATGTTGTCGATGAAGATCGACCGGATAAATATATTCAAAGATTCCATACGCTATCCTCCTATTTTTCCTGTAAGTCCTTGTTGCGCGAGCGGTGTACCCAGATGATGCAGCCCACGATGATCAGCGCCATCGGCGGGAAGAGCATCATGCCGCAGTTCGAATAGAAACCGCCCTCGGTCATGTACCAGCTTTCGGGGATGATGCGGAAGCCCAGCAGGCTGCCCGAGCCGAGCAGCTCGCGGAAGAAGGCCACGATCACCAGAATCAGGCCGTAGCCCAGACCGTTGCCGATACCGTCGAGGAACGAGGCCCAGGGTTTGTTGGCCAGGGCGAAGGCCTCGACGCGGCCCATGACGATACAGTTGGTGATGATCAGACCGACGTAGACCGAGAGCTGCTTGGAGATCTCATAGACGAAGGCCTTGAGCACCTGATCGACGAGGATTACCAGCGCGGCGATCACCACGAGCTGGACGATGATGCGGATACGTGCCGGCACGCCGTTGCGGATCAGCGACATCACGAGGTTCGAAAAGGCCGTGACGACCGTCACGGAGAGTGCCATGACGATGGCCGGCTTGAGCTGCACGGTGACGGCCAGAGCCGAGCAGATGCCGAGGATCTGCACGATGACCGGGTTGTTCGCCGAGAACGGGCCGGTCAGATACTTCATGTTCTTGGCCGAAAACAAAGGCTCTTTTTCGTTCTTACTCATTGTTTTCTACATTTTCATCGTTAGACACTTCAGCCTCGGCCGTCGCAGCGGGCTGCGCCCCGGCCGCACGCTTTGCCTCGAGCAGGGGCAGGTAGTTGCGGAGGCTGTTCTCGAGCATGGCCGTCACACCGTCGGAGGTCTTCGTACCGCCCGAGATGGCGTCCACCTCGTGGTTCGGGTCCTTGGCGCCGCCCTTGCGGAGCTTCACGGAGACGAACTCGTCGCCCTCGAAGATCTGCTTGCCGATGAAGTGCGACTGGAACTTCGACGTGGCGATCTCGGCACCCAGACCCGGGGTCTCACCCTTGTGGGCCATGATGATGCCGGCCATCGTGTTCATGTCTTTCTCGAGGGCCACATAGCCCCAGACCGGACCCCAGAGGCCCATGCCCGTCACGGGAATCACCACGCGGCCGTCCTTGGCCTCGAAGAGGGGGAACTTGCCGGCCTCGTAGGCGCCCGGCAGGTCGTTGAGCAGCGCGAAGACGTTCTCGCCCTCGATGCGGTTGCCCTCCTTGTCCACGACGTAGGCGTCGATCACCTCGTCGTACTTGACGCTCTTGATGAGCTCCTCGGCCGGAACGCCCTGTTTGACAGCGTCACCGGCATAGAGCGACAGCAGGATCGACTGCTTCTTCTCGTTGAGTTCGTTCTCGGCCTGCCGCTTCTGGAGTCCGAGTGCGGCCAGCGCCAGCAGCGTCGCCACGATAACGACCATCACGGTCGAGTAGACGACGATGTAGACGTTGCTGTTGGTATCGAATCCCTTCTTGGTCTTCAGCTCCGTGAACTCCGAAGCGGGAGCCTTGCAAGCGGGGCAGGTATCCGGTGCGGAGGCACCCTCGTGGATGTATCCGCAGACATTGCATTTGAATTGTTTCTTTGCCATATCTATCTCCCCTATTTTGCGGTTTTAACACGTTTCTTGCGACGCGAGATGTTCGCCTCGACCACGTAGTAGTCCACCAGCGGAGCCAGCGCGTTCATGAAGAGGATCGACAGCATCATGCCCTCGGGATAGGCCGGGTTCACGACGCGGATCATCACGGCCAGCGCACCGGTGAGGAATCCCACGATGTACTTGCCCTTGTTGGTCTGGGCCGAGGTCACGGGGTCCGTGGCCATGAAGACGGCACCGAAGGCGAAGCCGCCGACGATCAGGTGCCACCAGGCCGGATACTCCGTCACGCCGAGCGCCTGGAAGAGGTAGCCCATGGCCAGGCCGCCGACGAATACCGAGACCATCGTCCGCCACGAGGCGATGCCCGTGAAGAGGAGGATGGCGGCGCCGATGAGGATGGCGAGCGTCGAGGTCTCGCCGAACGAACCGGGGATGAAGCCCAGGAAGGCGTCCAGCGGCGAGAAGGTCATCGTACCGGTGGTCGAGAGCTGCTCGAGCGCCGTGGCACCGGTGATGCCGTCCACCTGCGCACCCATCATCGTCCAGTTGGAGTACCATACGGTCTCACCCGACATCGAGGGGGTGTAGGCGAAGAAGGCGAATGCTCGCGCCAGCAGCGCGGGGTTGAAGACATTCATGCCCGTACCGCCGAAGACCTCCTTGCCGAAGACTACGGCGAAGGCCGTCGAGAGGGCCACCATCCACAGGGGCGTCGATACGGGGAAGATCATCGGGATCAGCAGACCCGTCACGAGGAAACCCTCGTTCACCTCGTGGCCGCGGGCCTGGGCGAAGGCGAACTCGATGCCCAGACCGACGATGTACGAGACGCACACCATCGGCAGCACGCGCACCAGACCGTAGAAGAAGGCCTGGAAGCCCTCGAGGCCCACCTGCAGACCCGTGTTGAAGCAGCCGAACAGGAACGCCGGGATCAGCGCCAGCACGACGACGATCATCGTACGCTTCATGTCGTTGCAGTCGCGGATGTGTGCGCCGCGGGTCGTGGTCGTGTTCGGGACGAAGAGGAACGTCTCGAATGCGTCGAAGGTCGATTCGAGGAAGCCCAGCTTGCCTCCCTTGGAGAAGGTGGGCTTGATTTTGTCCATGAATTTACGCAGTCCCATCGTTATGCCTCCTTAATCATTAAGTTAATACCGTCGCGGATGATCTGCTGGATCTCGATCTTCGAAGGATCGACGAACTCGCAGAGGGCGAAATCCTCCTCCGTGACCTCGTAGATGCCGAGGTTCTCCATCTTGTCGATGTCGCCCGCCAGACAGGCCTTGAGCAGGTACATCGGGTAGATGTCCATCGGCAGATACTGTTCGTAGAGTCCCGTAACGACGAACGGACGCTCGCCGCCGTTGAGATTCGTGTCGAGGTCGTACTCCTTTTTGGGGCAGAGCCACGAGAAGTAGGCGCGCGACACGGAGAACTTCTTCAGACGGGGCATGGCCCATCCGAGCAGTTCGTATTTGTCGCCTTCGGGGATGGCCGTCAGCTGGTTGGCATAGAATCCCACGAAGCCGTCGAGTGCGGTCTTCGTACCGGTGAGGACGTTGCCCGAGATGAAGCGGATGCTGTCGCCCTCCTTTTGGGCCTTGACGTTGCCCTTGACCACCGAATCGACGCGGGCCCCGGCGATGATGCGCACGTAGGCCGGCTTCTCGATCTCGGAGCCGGTGACGGCCACCGTCTTGTGCATGTCCACACGGCCCTCGTTCACCAGACGGCCGATGATGGCCAGATCCTGGATATTGACCGTCCAGACGATGTCGCCCTTGTTGATCGGATCGACGTGGTGGATCTGCACGCCGACGTTGCCCACGGGGTGTTTGCCGGCGAACGTGTGCAGCTCGACGCCCTGCAGCTCGGGCATGCGGCCCTCGGCCTTGGCGCGCACCGAGAGGTGCACCTTGCCCGGCGTGAGCCGGCGCATCAGTTCGATGCCGGCCTGCAGGTTCCGCTGCTCGTCGCGGAGGACGAAGTTGTAGTCCGGAGCGAGCGGCGCGGAGTCGAAGGCGGAGATGAAGACGGCCTTCGGCGTGTCGTTCGGGTCGGCGATGATGCCGTAGGGTCGCTGCACGATCATCGGCCAGAGGCCCGAACGCAGCAGCAGTTCGACGATCTGCTCGCGCGAAGCCTTCTTCAGGTCGGGCTTCTCGAACTCCTCGTAGCGCTGAACGGCGTCGGGGGTCACCGTCACGGAGAGCACCTTGCGCTTCTCTCCGCGGTTGATGGCGGCCACCTTGCCGCTGACGGGCGACGTGAAGAGGGCGCGCTCGTTGTACTTGTTGAAGAACAACGGCGTTCCGGCCTTCACCTCATCTCCCACCTTAACCAGCAGCTTGGGCGTCACACCCTCGAAATCGAGGGGCGAGAGGGCATACTCCGGAGACAGAGGCGCTTCGGTCAGCGTCTCCTGGGGCTTGCCCGCCAGATTGATGTCTAAACCCTTGCGTAATGTAATGATTTTCGACATGGTTAAAGAATTTGATTGTTATGTTTGGATTTTTAGGGTTTCGCCTTTTTCGTGTTGTTAGCGTACTAACACCTTAAATCGCGTGCGAAAGTACGAAATTTTTCCCGAAAAATCCCATTTCCAGGGCCATTATTTCCGCCCGACGGACAAAATGACAAAAACGAAACCCGGCATCCTGCGAAGCGAAATATGCCGACCGTCGGAGCGGGACGTGATGAAGCGGTTTCCGATGTCGGAGAAAATTCCTACATTTGCCGTGTCATGGCCGACTATGTCAATATCCACACCCACCGTCCGACGGGGCGCTGCACGGAACTCCGCACGGCGGGCATCCATCCGTGGGAGGCGGCACGCGAACTGGCTGCAGTGCGCTCCGAGGGGCTTGCAGGGCGGCTCGGCGTGGCTCTTGCCGGAGCTCAGGCCCTCGGTGAGACGGGGCTCGACTTCGCCTGCTCCACCGACCGCGCGGCGCAGACGGAGCTGCTGCGCGCCCACCTGCGGCTGGCCCGCGAACGGGGCCTTGCGGTGGTGCTGCACTGCGTGCGGGCCTTCGAACCGCTGATGAACGAATTGAAAGCCTGCCCGCCCCCGGCGGCCATCTTCCACGGCTTCATCGGCTCGCCCGAGCAGGCGCGGCGGGCCGTCGGCAGCGGCTGGTACCTCTCCTTCGGCATGCGTACCTTCGCTTCGCCGCGGAGCCTCGAAGCGCTGCGCACGACACCGCACGAACGGCTCTTCTTCGAGACGGACGACGACCCTGCGGAGATCGGAAGCGTCTACGCCGCGGCCGCCGCAGTGCTCGGCTGCCGCGTCAGCGAACTGCAACAGGCGACGGAGGCCAACTACCGGAGGCTCTTCACCCCACGGGCGACAACAGACACAGAGGCATGCGGTGAGTTAAAGAAAAACACGAGATAATGAACGACAACTGGCTGGAAAGAACCGAATTGCTGCTTGGCAAAGAGAAACTTTCACAAATCCGCGACGCCCACGTTCTGGTCGTCGGTCTGGGCGGCGTGGGCGCCTATGCCGCCGAGATGATCGCCCGTGCGGGCGTAGGCCGCATGACGGTGGCCGATGCCGACACGGTGAACCCGACGAACATCAACCGCCAGCTGGTGGCGCTCCACTCGACCGTCGGGCGGCAGAAGGCCGAGGTGCTGGCCGAACGGCTGCGGGACATCAACCCCGCGATCGAACTCACAGTAGTCAATCGCTACATCAAGGACGAGGAGACCTACACGCTGCTCGATGCCGCGCGTTACGACTATGTGGTGGACGCCATCGACACCCTCTCGCCGAAACTGGCGCTGATCGCCGCCTCGCTCGAACGGGGCTATCCGCTGGTCAGCTCGATGGGGGCCGGGGCCAAGACCGACCCCACGAAGCTGGAGATCGCCGACATCTCGAAGACCCACCACTGCCCGCTGGCCCACATGCTCCGCAAGCGGCTGCACAAGATCGGCATCCGCAGCGGCTTCCGGGCCGTCTTCTCGCCCGAACCGATGCGCGAGGGGGCGATGATCCTCTGCGAGGAGCAGAACAAGAAGTCGAACGTCGGGACGATCTCCTACATCCCGCCGCTGTTCGGCATCGGCTGCGCCTCGGTGGTGATCCGGGGGCTGATCGGCGAACTCGACTGACCGCCGCAGCCCGTCAGAGACGCTCCGCGGCCATGCGGTCGATGAAGAGGATGCCATCCAGGTGATCCACCTCGTGCTGGAAGATGACGGCCGTATAGCCCCGTATGACCTCCCTGCGGCGGATGAAGCGGCTGTCGCGGTAGCGGATCTCGATCTGCTGCGGCCGCGCCACATCGCCGTAGCGGTCCGGGACCGAAAGGCACCCCTCCGGGCCGGGAACCGCAGGCCCCGTACGCCGCACGATCTCGGGATTGACATAGACACCGAACGGTTCGCCCGGCAGGTCGAAGCGCTGTACGGCGATGACCCGCAGTCCGATGCCGACCTGCGGGGCGGCGATACCCACCCCTTCGTTCTGCGGGTTGCGGACCGTGGTCAGCAATCCCTCGCACAGGCGGCCGAACTCCTCGGCGGCATACGTCCGGGCGGTCACCGGCTCGGCGCGCCGGCGCAGGAAGAGCGAATCGCTGCGGTCGGCAATGTTCCACACGCGCAGCAGGCCGCCGTCCGCGTTGTCGAGCGTCTGCCGCCAGGAGACCTCGAACGCCGGGCGGGCGCATCCCGCCGAGACCAGAACCGCGGCAAAGGCGGTCCACAGGCGGATGGGAAGGGTCGGAAATTTCATCTGTGCAAAACGGTTTCTCGGGACAAATATACGAAAAACGGGCGACCGAAGGCGAAAAGCCGCTATCTTTGCCCTGCGGGGAGCGGCTGCGGCGTGTCCGGGCCCTGCCGCCGAAAAGTATTCAAGAAGCATCCAAGAAACATAAAGAACCATTCCGATGAAACCGAACATCGTATTTCTCGACCAGTACAGCCTCGGGGAGGCCGACCTTTCGTCGATCCGTGCGCTGGGAAACTATACGGGCTACGAGGTCACACGGCGCGAAGAGATCGTCGCCCGTGCGGCCGACGCCGACATCGTCATCACCAACAAGGTGCCGTTCGACCGTGCCACGCTCGAACGCCTGCCCCGCCTGCGGCTGATCTGCGTGGCCGCCACGGGAATGAACCACATCGACCTGGCCGCCGCGGCCGAACGGGGCGTCACCGTGAAGAACGCCGTGGGTTACTCGACCCATTCGGTCACGGAGACGACCATCGGCGCCGCCATCGCACTGCTGCGCCAGATCGTCTACTACGACCGCTACGTGAAGGAGCACTACGCCGGGGCCGAACGGCAGTACCACTTCGGCCGCACGACCCACCAGCTCTACGGCTCGCACTGGGGCGTCATCGGGCTGGGCAACATCGGACGCAACGTGGCCCGTGTCGCCACGGCCCTGGGGTGCGAGGTGGCCTACACCTCCACGTCGGGCATCGCGCGGCAGGAGGAGTATCCCTGCATGCCGCTCGGCGAACTGCTCGCCTGGGCCGATATCGTGTCGGTCCACTGCCCGCTGAACGACCGCACGAAGGGGTTGATCGGCGCCGGCGAGCTGGCACGGATGAAGCCTTCGGCCCTGCTCATCAACGTGGCGCGCGGCGGGATCGTGGACGAGGCGGCCCTCGCGGCCGCACTCGATGCGGGACGCCTGGCGGGGGCTGCACTCGACGTCTTCGTGCACGAGCCGCTCGAGAAGGGCAATCCCCTGCTCTCGGTGCGCGAGCCCGAACGGCTGCTGCTCTCGCCCCACAACGCCTGGTCGCCCGTCGAGGCCGTGGAGATCCTCGTGCGGTGCATCGCCGACAACATCCGCTCATTCAACGGCAGCGCACGATGAACGCCGAGACGACCCCGCCCGCGCTGACGCCCGACGAGCGGCGTCAGCGCGTCTTCGAATGGCTCGACGCCCACGGCATCCGCTACACGTGGTACGAGCATCCGGAGGCCCCGACCATAGAGATCGCCCGCCAATACTGGCGCAACGACGGTTCGAAGCACTGCAAGAACCTCTTCTTCCGCAACCACAAGGGCAACCGCCACTACCTGGTCTCGTTCGATGCCGAGCAGTCGCTGGCCATCCACGACCTCGAACACCGTCTGCGCCAGGGCAAGTTGTCGTTTGCCTCCGAGCAGCGCATGGAGCGCTGGCTCGGGCTGCGGCCCGGCTCGGTATCGCCCTTCGGGTTGATCAACGACACGGAGCACCACGTGCACCTGTTCCTCGACGCCCGGCTGCAGGAGTACCCCTCGCTCTCGTTCCACCCCAACGACAACCGCGCCACGGTGGTCATCCCGCGCGAAGAGTTCCTGCGCTACCTCACGGAGGTGGGCAACAGCTATGAATTTCTCGAACTCTACTGAACAACGAGCCGGTTTTTTTCCTACCTTTGGATAAACCCAACGAATCGGAAAACCCTTAAAAAACAAACCCGACCATGAAAAAACTCGTTCTCGTACTGCTCATGACCCTTTGCACCCTGGGTGCGCTTCGGGCCCAGTCCCTGCAATCGGACATCATGTCCTTCTTGCGCACCGAAGGATACGCCCCCTCCTACGACTCGGACGGCGACATCCAGTTCAAGAAGGAGGGATACCTCTATTACGTCATCGTCAAGGACATCGACGATGGCTACTCCTACGTCGAGGTTCGCGTGCCATTCGGCATTTCGGACATGTCGCTCAGCGAACTGCAGAACATTGCCTCCGAGCTCAACACCGCGATGTTCCTCTGCAAATGCTCGGCATATCGCGATGACAGCGACGGAGACAACATCTTCCAGATCGGCATGGAGTTCGTCGCCTCCACCTCCTCGCAGGCCCGTTACCAGATGAAGCATGCCCTGCGGCTGATGCCCGTATGGATCAGCGCCTTCGATGAGTATCTCTGACATCCGGGAGGAGTGCAGGCCGGGGCCCGGCCCACGAAAAAGAGGGGATTCGCGCATGTGCGCGAATCCCCTCTTCTCTTTTCGGATCGGAAAGCGCAGGAGGCGGCGAGGAGAAGGCTCCGATGCCCGGTGTGCATGCGGATCTTCGCCGGATCGGGCCGCACCACAAACGACGAAGACCGGTCGCAGGACCGGTCTTCATTCGTTTCATTCGGTTCCGGGGAACCGGGTTACTTCATCTCGACAAGAGCCTTGCCGGTCATCTCCTCGGGCTGGGGAAGTCCCATGAGCTTGAGCACCGTAGGAGCCACGTCGGCCAGGATGCCGTTGTGCACCGACTTCACGCGGTCCGACACCACAACGATGGGCACCGGGTTGAGCGAGTGCGCCGTGTTGGGCGTACCGTCGGGATTGATGGCGTTGTCGGCGTTGCCGTGGTCGGCAATCATCACCACCTCGTAGCCGTTGGCCTTGGCGGCCTCGACCACCTTCTCGACGCAGCCATCGACGGCCTTGACGGCCTTGACAATCGCGTCGTAGACACCCGTATGGCCCACCATGTCGCCGTTGGCGAAGTTCAGGCAGATGAAGTCGAACTTACGCTCGCCGAGGGCGGCAACCAGCTTGTCGGCAACCTCGGGGGCCGACATCTCGGGCTGCAGGTCGTAGGTGGCCACCTTGGGCGATGCCACCAGGATACGCTCCTCGCCCTCGAACTTATCCTCGCGGCCTCCGTTGAGGAAGAAGGTCACGTGGGCATACTTCTCGGTCTCGGCGATGCGCAGCTGCCGAAGGCCCTGCTTCGAGACCCACTCGCCGATCGTGTCGGGCACGTTCTCCTTGTCGAAGAGGATGTGCAGGCCCGTGAACTTGGCGTCGTAGGGGGTCATGCAGCAGTAGTAGAGCGGCATGGTGTGCATGCCGGCCTCGGGCATATCCTGCTGCGTGAGGACGATCGTCAGCTCCTTGGCGCGGTCGTTGCGGTAGTTGAAGAAGATAACCAGGTCGTTCGGACGGATCAGGCCTACGGGCTGGCCCGCAGCATCGACATGGACGATCGGCTTGATGAACTCGTCCGTCACGTCGGCATCATAGGACTTCTGCACGGCGGCGACCATGTCCGTGTCGTGCTCGCCGACACCCTCGACCAGCGCGTCGTAGGCCACCTTCACACGCTCCCAGCGCTTGTCACGGTCCATCGCATAGTAACGGCCGATCACCGTGGCGATCTTGCCGCCCGTCTGGGCGAGGTGCTCTTCGAGCTGGGCGATGAAGCCCTTGCCGCTGTGCGGGTCGGTATCGCGGCCGTCCATGAAGCAGTGCACGTAGGTGCGCTCCGAAACGCCGTACTCGCGGGCGATGTCACAGAGTTTGAAGAGGTGCTCGAACGACGAGTGTACGCCGCCGTCCGAGGTCAGGCCCATGAAGTGCACGCCGGCGCCCTGCGCCTTGGCATATTCGAAAGCCTTGACGATCTCGGGATTCCGGAGGATCGAGTTGTCGCGGCAGGCGCGGTTGATCTTCACGAGGTCCTGGTAGACCACGCGGCCGGCGCCGATATTGAGGTGGCCCACCTCCGAGTTGCCCATCTGTCCGTCGGGCAGGCCGACGTTCTCGCCGTCGGTGCGCAGTTCGGCATGGGGGTACTTTTCGGTCATGGCCGAGATGTATGCGGGATGTACGGTCGAAATGACATCGGCCTTGTCGTGATGGCCGTTGCCCCAGCCATCGAGAATCATCAGTAATACCTTGTTGCTTTCCATAACTATCAGTTTTTAAGTCCCGTATTGTTTCTGTTCAGCGTCGGGCCGCCGGGATCCGCCCGGCATGCCGCCGCGTTATTCCACCTGCGCCGAGATCAGCTTCACGGCCTTGTCGATCGCAGCCTGCAGTCCGTCGGGGTTCTTGCCGCCGGCCGTAGCGAAGAAGGCCTGGCCGCCGCCACCGCCCTGCATGAGCTTCGCCGCCTCGCGGACTACCGCGCCGGCATTCACGCCGCGGGCCGTGATCTCGTCGCCGAGCATGACCGTCAGCGTCGGCTTGCCATCGACGAGCGACCCGACGACAAAGACCAGTTTCGGCAGGCGCTGGCGCAAATTATAGGCCAGGTCCTTGACGAAATCGGGACGTCGGTCGGTCTGCGTGCTGAACAGGCACATGCCGTCGCGCTCGGGAGCCGAAGAGGCGATCTTGTCGGCCCACTGGGCCACCTGCTCGCGGCGCATGGTCTCGACCTCCTTCGAGAGCTGCTCGTTGCTCTCGAGCATCTTCTTGACAGCCTGCACGACCTGCGGGTTGTTGAGGTACTCGGCAATATCATGCATCGTATCTTCGGCAGCGTAGAGGATCTTCTCGGCCTGCTCGCCCGTAACGGCTTCGATACGGCGCACACCGGCCGAAATGGCGCTCTCCGAGAGGATCTTGAAGAAGCCGATGGTTCCCGTCGAACGGGTATGCGTACCGCCGCACAGCTCGACCGAATCGCCGAAACGGACCATGCGGACGCGGTCGCCGTACTTCTCGCCGAAGAGCATCATCGCCCCGGCGGCCGCAGCCTCCTCCTTCGTGGCGTTGCGGTTCTCCTCGAGCGGATCGTCGGCACGCACGGCACGGTTCACAAGCCGCTCCACTTCGCGCAGCTGCTCCGGCGTAACCTTCTGGAAGTGCGAAAAGTCGAAACGCAGCATTTCGGGCGTTACGAGCGAACCCTTCTGCTCGACATGGTTGCCCAGCACCTTGCGCAATGCGGCATGCATGAGGTGCGTGGCCGTATGGTTGTTGGCAGCCGACTGCCGCTTTCCGGCATCCACCACGGCATGGAACGGAGCTTCGGGATTCTCGGGAAGCGTCTCGACGATATGGATGATCAGACCGTTCTCCTTCTCGGTAGCTACGATCTCGATGCGTTCGTTGGCGCTCTCAATATAGCCCGTGTCGCCGATCTGACCGCCCGAATTGCCGTAGAAGGGCGTGCGGTCGAAGACCAGCTGGTAGGTCGTACGGCCCTTCGAGGTAACGCGGCGGTAACGCGCGATGCGCACCTCGTCGGTCAGCGTATCGTATCCCGTGAAGACGCTCTCCTTGATCGGGAAGAGCTCCACCCAGTCGTCCGTCGCCACGGCGGCGGCGTTGCGCGAACGCGCCTTCTGCGCCTGCAGCTCCTCCTCGAACGATGCGAGATCGACACCGACACCCTGCTCGCGGGCGATGAGTTCGGTCAGGTCGATCGGGAACCCGAAAGTATCATAGAGGACGAAAGCATCCTTGCCCGAGATGAGTTCCTTGCCCTCGCTCTTCGTGCGGGCGATAACGCCGTCGAGCAGGTTGATGCCCGTGGCCAGCGTGCGCAGGAACGAGGATTCCTCCTCCTCGATGACCTTCTCGATGAGCGTCTGCTGTGCCTTCAGTTCGGGGAACTGTCCGCCCATCTGCTCCACCAGGCCCGCAACCAGTTTGCAGAGCGTCGGCTCGGTGAAGCCCAGGTAGGTGTAGCCGTAACGCACGGCGCGGCGCAGGATGCGGCGGATCACATAGCCCGCCTTGACGTTCGACGGCAGCTGTCCGTCGGCGATCGAGAAGGCGATGGCGCGCAGGTGGTCGGCCATCACGCGCATGGCCACGTCCGACTTCTCGTCCTCACCGTAGCGCTTGCCCGAAAGGGCCGCAATGCGGCCGATCGTCGGCTGGAAGACGTCCGTGTCGTAGTTCGACTTCTTGCCCTGCAGGATCATGCAGAGACGCTCGAAGCCCATGCCCGTATCGACGTTGCGCGCCGGCAGCTCCTCGAGCGAACCGTTGGCCTTGCGGTTGAACTGCATGAAGACCAGGTTCCAGATCTCGATCACCTGCGGGTGGCCGGCATTGACCATCTCGCGGCCGGGCTTCGCGGCGATCTCCGCCTCGTCGCGCAGGTCGAAGTGGATCTCCGAGCAGGGGCCGCAGGGGCCTGTCTCGCCCATCTCCCAGAAGTTGTCGTGCTTGTTGCCGCGGATGATGTGGTCTTCGGGAAGATACTGTTTCCAATATCCGTAGGCCTCCTCGTCGAACGGCACGCCGTCCTCGTCCGAGCCCTCGAACACGGTGGCGTACATCCGCTCGGCCGGGAGCTTGTAGACGTCGTGCAGCAGCTCCCAGGCCCAGGCGATCGCCTCCTTCTTGAAGTAGTCGCCGTAGGACCAGTTGCCCAGCATCTCGAACATCGTGTGGTGGTAGGTGTCGTGGCCGACCTCCTCCAGGTCGTTGTGCTTGCCCGAGACGCGCAGACACTTCTGCGTATCGGCCGCACGCGGGTACTTGCGGGGCGCATTGCCCAGGAAGATGTCCTTGAACTGGTTCATGCCCGCATTGGTGAACATCAGCGTGGGGTCGCCCTTGACGACCATCGGTGCCGAAGGCACGATCACATGCTCCTTCGAAGAGAAGAAGTCGAGAAAGGCCTGACGAATTTTGTTGGATTCCATATATACGAATTTTCGTTTTTATCCGTTTCCGATTTCGGGTTGCAAAATTACACAATTAAAGTTAAATTTGCACCCTATCCGGAGGAGTTTTTTCAGCAGATGAGCCAAAAACGGAGAAGCAACCGCACGCAGCGTCTCGCCCACGAGGCGCTCGTCCTCACCGAGGAGGCCACGACGCTCACACGCGAGGTCGTGACCGCCCCGTTCCGCCTGCGTACCTACCGGCTCATCCGCAAGATCATCATCGGGTTCATCCTGGTGTCGATCGCCAATGTCCTCTTCTCCTACTTCTTCTACACCCCGAAGATGTACCGCATCCTGCGCGACAACCGCGAGCTGAAGATCCGCTACCGGATCCTGCAGGACCGCATACGCACCGCACAGCAGCACGTCGATGAGATCCGCCACCGCGACAGCTACGTCTACCGGTCGCTCTTCTCGACCGACACGCTCTCGATTCCGGGCGTGTGGCAGCCCTACCCCGAGTCGAAATACGCCCCGATGGCCGACGACGACTACGCCTCGCTGATGATCCCCACGTGGCGGCAGCTCGATGCGCTGGCCCGCACGATCTACCTCGAGTCGGTCTCGTTCGACGAGCTGCAGCAGCTGGCCCGCAACAAGGAGCAGCTGGCCTCGGCCGTGCCGGCCATCTGGCCCATCGACCGGAAGGCGCTGCACAACAACCACATCGGCGCCTTCAACCCGCGGCGCTTCCACCCCATCCTGCACCGCATCGTGGCCCACGAGGGCATCGACCTGGGGTGCGACCGCGGCACTCCGGTCTACGCCACGGGCGACGCCACGGTGGAGATCGCCACGGAAAGCGGATACAACGGCGGCTACGGACATCAGGTGCTGCTCAACCACGAATTCGGCTACAAGACCCGTTACGCCCACTTGAGCGACGTGCTCGTCAAGCCGGGCGAGCGGGTCAAGCGCGGGCAGCTGATCGCCCGCACGGGCAACACGGGCCGCTCGTCGGGTCCGCACCTCCACTACGAGGTGATCCACAAGGGCATCCCGGTGAACCCGATCAACTACTTCAACCGCAACATGTCGGCCGAGGAGTACGAGCGGCTGATGGAGAACCTCCGGGAGACCAATTTCGAAAAGTACTGACATGACCGGAAAGAAAGATCTCGAACGCCTGCGCCGGCGGCGCCGCCGCAAGCAGCGCATCATCCGCACGACCATCCACCTGTTCGTGTGGCTGGGGGCCGCCGTGCTCTACTACATCGGCTTCTCGATCTTCTTCGACACCCCGTTCGAGGCGCAGATGAAGCACTCGGCCGACGGCCTGCGCCGCGAATACGAGGCCCTCACGCAGCGTTACGACTCGCTCTCGGTCGTACTCGAGAACCTCACCGAACGCGACCGCAGCGTCTTCCGCACGCTCTTCGAGGCCGATCCCTACGACTTCGACACGGAGTACGAACAGCGGCAGAGCGTCACCTACGAGAAGATCGTCGATCGTTCGACTCGCCGTCTGAAGCGCGAACTGGGCGAGCGCGTGGCCGACATGGAGCAGCGGCTGGTCCGACTGAACGACTCGTACCTCACCCTGCAGGCGCGCATCGACTCCGCGGGCCGCGACTGCGACCGCATCCCCTCGATCCAGCCGGTGATCAACAAGCAGCTCACGCTGCTGACGGCTTCCTACGGCATGCGCATCCACCCCTTCTACAAGACCCTGCAGTCGCACCAGGGCGTCGATTACACGATCCCCGAGGGATCGAGCGTCTTCGCCACGGCCGACGGTGTGGTGCGCGACGTGGCCACCCGCAACTCGACGCACGGGCTGACGGTCGTCATCGACCACGGCAACGGTTACGAAACCTCGTACAGCCACCTTTCGAAGACCAACGTCCGCCGCGGACAGCAGGTCCGCCGCGGCGACATCATCGCGCTGTCGGGCGACACGGGCCTCTCGCTCTCGCCCCACCTCCACTACGAGGTGCGCCACAACGGCATGCGCGTGGACCCGATCCACTACTTTTTCATGGAGCTGTCCCCCACGGAATACCAGCGCCTGATCCGCATCGCGCAGACGGGCATGCAGGCATTCGACTGACCCACCTGATCCTCCGCTTCAAATGGAAACCCGCATCCGACTGATTCTGCTCGACTTCGACGGCACACTGGCCGACACGCGCCGCGCCAATGCGCTCGCCTATACGGCCACGCTCCGCGAGGCGGGAATCCCGCTTTCGGAAGAGGAGTACGCGGCCCGTTACTTCGGCATGCGCTGCGAGGAGTTCCTCACGCACCTGGGCATCGCCGACCCGGCCGAGCGCGACCGGCTCCGGCGGCGCAAGATCGAGCTCTACCCCACGTTCTTCGACTCCGTGCGGCTGAACCGCCCGCTGTGGGAGTTCTGCCAGCAGTTCCGCGCCCAGGGCGGCCGCGTGTGGATCGTCTCGACGGGCAGCCGCGAGAACATCGAGCACGTCATGCACCACCTCGGCATCCGCGACGGCGTGGACGGAATCCTCTCCGGCCCGGAGATCGCCCGCAGCAAACCTCACCCCGACTGTTTCCTCGAGGCAATGCGCCGCGAGGGGGTCACCCCGCGCGAGACACTCATCTTCGAGGATTCCGAGATCGGCATCGAGGCGGCACGCCGCAGCGGAGCCTCCTATTTCGTCGTCAGGCTGTAACACACGCAACGGCCTCCGCCGCAGGGGCGGTCTCACCCCGAAGCATTTCCCGAAAAAGAGAACCGGGACCACAGCAGTCGTGCGGTCCCGGCCCGAAATGCGTCACCACCGGTCCGGGCGGTCGTCATGCCGCGGCGGTTTGGGAGGTTTGGGTTTCTTGTGTTTCTTGCCCGGTCGCTCCGGACCGTGGTGCGGAGGAGGCGGAGCCTCGTGCGGCGGACGGGGCGGACGGGGACCGGGAGGCCGATGTACGGCGCAGGATCCGAGGAGCAGTGCCGACAGGATCAGGCACAGGCTCCAGAAACGTCTTGTCTTCATGGTCGGTTCTCTTTTATGTCGAATGCCGCTTACAAAGATAACACGATTTTCGGAATTGCAAAATCCCGAAAAATCGTATCTTTGTCCCCGATTACCTTTTCCGATCGTCCGAAATGAAATCCACCGAAAGCGGCTCCCCCGAAGAGGCCGCGCGCACAGCGAACACCCCCGCCGCGGAGTGCGGTACGAACAGAACGGATCCTGCGGCCGCATCCTCCCCCGGCAACCCGCAGACACCCGGGGCAGCATCCGCATCCGACGCATCCGAAGCGGAAGGCACGGGCCGAAAAGAGGTGCAGGCACCCGCTGCACCGGCCGACACCGCACCCGGCTGCACGGCGAAGAGCCTCCGCACATCGCTGCGCGATGGGATCGAGCAGCGGCGCAGGGCCCTGGCGCGCCGGATCGAATACAACCGCCTGCGGCGCATACGTCGCCATTCGGTGCCGGCGTATGTCCACTGCAAGAACTGCGGAGAGACGCTCCGGGGCATGTACTGCCACCGCTGCGGACAGTATGCGCTCGATCCGGAGCAACCCTTCTGGAAATACTTCAAACAATATTTCGAGAACGTCTACCAGTTCGACAGCAAGGTGTGGCAGACCCTCTGGCTCCTTTTCCGCCGCCCGGGCATGCTGACCCTCGAGTTCATCGCCGGAAAGATCAACTCCTATGTCCACCCGCTGCGGCTGTTCATGTTCATCTCGGCACTCTTCTTCCTGGCCGTGGCGCTCTTCATCCCCGAGAATGTCGATATGGCGCTGGGATCTCGGGAAAAGCAACTCTCGGAGTTGCGCGATCCCGACGTGCTGCGGGCGCTCCAGGTCAGCCAGGGGGATGACGAGGACTACGACCTGCTGCGGAAGGACACGACCGTCTGGGTGGCCGGGGCGCGCGAGGAGTTCCGGGGGTTGGAGTCGATCGCCGGGGTGATCGACCGTCCGGGGCGCGACACGCTGCAGGTGCGCATCCCGGGATTTCTGCTCGAGGAGGGTTATCTGGTCTCCGCGCCCGGCGACTCGATCCACTGGAGCAGCAGCAGTCCCCTGCGCCCGGAATCCACCAAACGGGACAGCGAGGCCCAGGACCTCCGCCGCGAGATGGTCTACGCGCACATCATCGGCTGGTTCTCGAAGTGGCTGCCCGTGATCCTGCTGCTGTTCATCCCGTTCTTCGCCTTGCTGCTCAAGATCTTCTTCCACCGGCGGAAGATGTTCTACATGGGCCACTTCGTCACGGCGCTGCACCTGCACTCCGTACAGCTCATCCTGGTCTTCATCACGCTGCTCGGCGCACAGTGGATCGACCGGCCTGGCTACTATGCCCTCCTGCTGCTGGGCTTCTACCTGCTGCACATGGTCTGCGTCTTCCACCGCGTCTACGGCGACGGATGGGTCAAGACCTCGTTCAAGGCGCTGCTGATCCACGGATTCTACATGCTCGTCATGTCGGTCGTCCTGCTCGGGCTCTTCATCTGGCTTATCCTCCCGCTCATGAAGGAGAACAACTGGTGGTAGCCGCCGCAAGGCGCCCGAAGCCCCCTCGAAAAACGCCCCGCAATCCTCAGGGACCGCGGGGCGTCGTTTTTCCGGCGGGAGCGGCTACCGCCTGCAGATGACGTTGAAGTCGCAGAAGGCGCAGGTGTCCGCATCGGCGCACTGGCGGAACGGGACGGCAGGGTCGTAGAGCTCTCCGAGCGTCTCGCCGACGAGCTCCTCGAAGCGTGCGGCGTAGTGCGAATAGGGGGCTCCCCGGAGGCCGAGTTCGCGGTCGATGAGCTGCGGCGAATAGTCCGGGCGGTTCATCGCCCGCACGTAGTAGAGTGCCGGCACGGCGTCGCAACCCTCCGTGCGGCGGAGCATCAGGGCATAGAGCAGCGTCTGGAGGATATTCGACAGCCGCTGCCTGCCCTCGCCGCGGAAGAGTTTCTCCAGCCCGTCGAATTCGAGATGGGCCGCACCGGTCTTGTAATCGACCACACGCAGCGAACCGTCGTCGAGGCGGTCGATGCGGTCGGCGATGCCCGAGAAGCGCATGGTGAGCTGCCGGCCGGCCGATCCGAACGCAAAGCCGCACCCCACGCGCCGCTCCAGCCCGACAACCGTGAAGCCGTCATGCGCCGCATCGTAGGCCATCACGCCCCCCCGGAGGTAGCGCGTCACGATGTCCTTGACCAGCAGCAGGTTGCCCGTATAGTCAGCCGTCGTGGCCTTCGGGTCCCGGAGGTAGTGCTCGTTGATGGCCGCCTCGACCGCCGCGGGGACCTCGCCCGTGCGGACCAGCGCCCGGAGCGTCCCGCCCGGGTGCGCCTCGCCCTCGATACGGGCATAGAGCCGCTGGACGGCGGCATGGAGAATCGTTCCGAACATCGGGGCATCGACCTCCTCGGAGATCTCGTCGTCGGAGTCGAGCCGCGCCACGGAGTGGAAATAGAAGCGCAGCGGGCAGGCGACGTAGCGGAAGAAGGCCGTCGGCGAGAGCGACGCATCGCTCCCGGGATCGGTGAAGCGCAGCAGGCGGCGCATCACCCCCTCGTCCTTGGCCACCTCGATGGGGGTCGAACCGGCCAGGTTCACATCCACGCCCACCTCGATGCGGCGCAGCGGGAAGCCGCTCTCGTACTCGATCTGGCGGATGTAGCGGCTCGGTTCGCCGGTCGATTTGTCGTCGGCATGGGCGCAGTAGAGCATCCACACGCGGCTGGCACGCTGGATCAGGCGGTAGAAATAGTAGGCGTAGACCCCCTCGTGGTGTTCGGGTGTCGGCAGCGCATAGGCCGCCCGCAGGTTGTAGGGGATGAACGACGACTGGGCCATGTGGTTGCCCGGGAAGTTGTCGTCGGTCATCGAGAGGATCACGACGTTCTCGAAGTCGAGGTTGCGCGTTTCGAGGATACCCATCACCTGCACCCCCTCGAGCGGTTCGCCCTCATAGGGGATGCGCAGCGTCTGGAGGTGGCGGCGCAGCAGCGAGGCAAAGATCTCGGGCGTCGGGTCGATCGCACATTCGTCCAGCGAGTTGCGCAGCCGTTCGAGCTCCTCGGCGATCACGGCGAGGAACTCCACGCGCTGCCGGGCATCGTCGCCCTCGTAGGGCTGGCGCGCCACGGCCGCAACAACGGCGGAGAGCCACACGGCGAGGGCCCGCCAGTCGGCTGCCGGGGCGAAGATCGTGCGCAGCAGTTCGTTGCGGCCGAGCCAGGCGCCATCGACGGCGATGCGCCGCTCCTGCACGATCTCCTCCTCGAGGCGGCGTGTCAGCTCGACGTCACAGCCGGCCACGTAGGGATGGGACAGCAGGCCCGTGACATCGGTATGGTAGAAGGTCCAGCCCTCGCCGCGGCGCCTCCGGTGGGCCTGCAGTTCGAGCAGGCGCTCGACGAACGTGTAGGCCAGGCTGGCGCGCAGCGGGTAGCCCATCGTGACGTTCACGTGTCCGATCTCGGGCGGCAGGGCGTGCAGCAGCGGCAGCAGCAGGTTCTCGTCGGTGAGCACCACGGCGGTCTCCTTGCCCAGCTCCCCGCGGACGGCCAGCGAGCGGAGGATCGTGGCGACGTACTTGCACTGCACGGCGTTCGAAACGGCGGCCACCGCAGTCATCTCCTTCTCCACCGAGGCCATGTTGTCGTGCGAGAGTTCGGCCCGCGGCGGGAACTGCACGATGTTCTCGCGCACGAACATGCCCGCCTCCTGCTCGGGGCGATCCCTGTAGTAGGAGTCGTAGTCCCAGTAGAAGTCGGTCTCGGCAGCAGTCGAAAGGAACTTGAAAAGCCGCTTCTCGCACTCCGACAGGGCGTTGAACCCAGCCACCACGAAGCGGTGCGGCCCGTTGAACGAGAACGCCCCCTCGCGGATGCGCTCGGCGGCGGCGCGCTGCACCATGCCGTTGTAGGCGATGCCCAATGCGGCGAGCCGCTCGCGGAAGCGGCGGTAGATCGGGCCGAGCGTCCGCCAGATGGCCAGGAAACGGCGCTTCTCCTCCGAGAGGTCGGCCTCCTCGCCGAGCGACGTCCAGAAGGCGATGATCCGCAGCTGCGAGGGCGTCAGGTAGGAGATATCGGCCTCGATCTCCTTGATATCCTCGATGTTGCGGAAGAGCATCGAGGCATCGATCAGGTATTTGTCCACCGTGTCGAAGTCCGTGAGCAGCATGTCGCCCCAGAAGTAGAACCGGTCGAACGGCTCGTCGTGGTACTCCGAATAGATGCGGTAGAGTTCGGTGATCAGCCGCAGGCGGTCACCGCACCTCAGGCCCGAGATCTCGGTCATCAGGTCGTCGATGGTCACCCATTCGGGCTGCCACATCGGCCGGTTCGCGATCCGCGCGAGGGCATCGACGAAAAAGAGCCGGGCGCGCCGCGACGGAAAGAGCACGGCACGCTCGGAAAGGGCCTCGCCATAGCGGGCATAGAGATCAGCGGCGACTTCGCCCAGAAAGGTCTTCATCATCCGATGGTTCGATTAGGCGCGGGGCCTGACGCCCCGCAAGATGCGGCCAAGGAGCCTCACGCAGCCGGGAGCCGGGGCTCCGGCCAAGGCCGCCCCTACTCCTCGTGGGCGATGCTGCCGCCCATGAACTTCTCGTCGGTACGCACGACGGCCGGATTGCCCTTGTAGGTCACCACGCCGCCCGTCGAGGTTTTTGCCTCCAGGCGGTCGGTCACCTGCAGCACGACGCGCGACGACCCCGTGGCATTGGCCTCGGCCGACATCGTCTCCAGCTCGGCCGCACCGACCCGTCCGCCCGAAGCGTAGACGCGCATGTAGCGGGCCTTGCCGGTGAGCGTCGCCACGGTATTGCTGCCCGTGAGTTCGAGCGAGAGGTCGGCCACGTCGAGCGTGGCCTTGAGCTGTGCCGAACTGCCCAGCACCAGGTCGAAGAGCGTCGCACGGAACGGCGCGTCGAACGACACCGAAGCCTCCTGCACGGTGAGTTTCTGCAGCGTGTTGTAGTAGACCGTCACGGCCGTCCGCTCCGCACGCCGCAAGTCGCGCCGCTCGGAGATGCGCAGCACGCCGTCGCGCACCTCGGCCCGGAACTTGGTCGTCGTGGAGCCCTTCGTGTCGTAGACGATCTTCGGGGCCTCGGTATCGGGCACCTGCACGAGGAGGACATCGGCCGGAGCGGCGATCTCGACGGCCGTAAAGACCGGCAGCCACTGGCTTCCGGAACCGGCCAGCAGGCTGTCGGCCGGCTGCATGAGCTCCGTCGCCCCGGCTGCGGGGCGGGAGGTTGCGGGATTGTTGTCGGCGGCGTGTACGGCCGCGGGCGATCCGGCGGCCAGCGCGGCCAGCACGAATGCGGCAAAGATCAGTCTCTTCATATTCGTTGCAATTTCGTTTCGTCGGTTTCAGTCCGGCTAAAATACAAAAATATTGCGAAGTTCGGGATTTGTTTCGTACATTTACTCACCAAAAACGAAATTTCGAGGAGTGAGAGCGAAGATTCTGAATGCAAGCGCCGGGTCGGGAAAAACCTACCAGCTGGCCTACAAATACGTCCGCGACGTCATCGACCAACCCCATCTCTACCGCCACATCCTGGCCGTGACCTTCACCAACAAGGCCACCGAGGAGATGAAGTCGCGCATCCTGAAGGAGATCCACACCCTCGCCTCGGGAGCCCCGAGCCCCTACCTCACGCAGCTGTGCGGCGAACTGCGGCTCGACGAGCGGAGCGTCCGCAGGCGGGCGGCCGAGGTCCGCTCGAAGATCCTGCACGACTACTCGCGCTTCACCGTACTGACGATCGACACCTTCTTCCAGCGCATCCTGCGCGCCTTCATCAAGGAGCTGGGGCTCGACCTGAACTACAACGTCGAGATCGAAACCGCATCGGTGCTCTCCAAAAGCGCCGACACGCTCATCGACGAGATCGCCGTGGACGAGTCGCTGCAGCGCTGGCTCACCGAATTCGTGCAGGAGCGCATCGACGAGGGACGCAAGTGGGACGTCCGCGACGGCATCCTCTCGCTCGCGGGCGAGCTCTTCAAGGAGAAGAACAAGGCGGCACTCGCGGCCGCGCCCGCAAAGGAGGAGCTCGGGCGTCTGGTGGCCCGGGCCACGACCCGTGCGATGGCGGCACGCGAGGAGCTGCGCCGGACGGCCCGTGAGGCGGTGGAGGCGATCGAGGGCGCGGGGCTTACCGCAGCCGACTTCGCGGGCAAGAGCCGCAGTTTCGCCGGGTATTTCTTCGCGGTGGCCGGCGGCGAGGTGAAGGCACCGACCGACACGCTCCGCAAGCGGGCGGCATCGCCCGAGGGGTGGTGCACCAAGGGATCGCCGGCCGAGCGGCTCGTGCCGCAGCTGCGTCCCCTGCTGCAGCGGCTCTGCGACCTCTACGACCGCAACGTCCGCCACTGGAACACATGCGACCTGCTGCGCGAGAACTACCGCAGCTTCGCCCTGCTGTCGGACCTCTACGCCCGTGTGCAGCGGCTCTGTGCCGAGCAGAACACGCTGCTGCTTTCGGAAACGAAATACCTGCTCTCGGAGTTCATCGGGCGCAACGATGCGCCGTTCATCTACGAAAAGGTGGGCAACCGCTTCGAGCGCTTCATGATCGACGAGTTCCAGGACACCTCGGCCCGCGAGTGGGAGAACTTCCTCCCGCTGCTGCAGAACGCCATGGCGCAGTCCGAAGAGGAGTCGGTGCTCATCGTGGGCGACATCAAGCAGTCGATCTACCGCTGGCGCGGCGGCGACTGGCGGCTGCTGCACGAGCGGGCCGCCGGCGACCTCGGCAGGGAGAACACCCGGGTGGAGGTGCTCCGCGAGAACTGGCGCAGCCTGCCGACGGTCGTGGCCTTCAACAACGCGGCGATCGACAGCATCGTCGCGACGGACAACCGGGAGCTCAACCGGCTGCTCGGCGAGGCGGCCGAACGGGGCGATATCGACCGTGCGGAGGCCGCCCGCCTGCACGACACGCTGGCCGACGCCTACCGCGACCAGGCGCAGTTGCCCCGCCGCAAGGCGGAACACGGAGGCTATGTCTCGATCGAGACGTTCGATTGCGAACCGCCCGTCGTCGAACGCATCTGCGCGCTGATCGACCGCGGATTCCGCCCGTCGGACATCATGATCCTCGTGCGGAGCGCCACGGACGGCGCGAAGGTCGCCGCAGCGCTGCTCGACTTCAAGCAGCGCAACACCGAGGCGCGCTACCGCTTCGATGTCATGACGCAGGAGGCGCTCATCGTGGGCAGCGCCCCGATCAGTTCGTTCGTGGCCGCGGCACTCCGTCTGGCGCTCAACACCGACGACCGCCTGAGCCGCGCCGTCTGCAACCACTACCTCGGCCGGCCGTTCGACGCCCCGCTGTCGGACGACGAACGGGAGTTCTTCCACTCGATCCGCCTCGAATCGCCCGAGGAGGCTTTCGAGCGCATCGTCATGCGGTTCGACCTGCGCAGCGACCGCAGCCAGATCGCCTACCTGCAGGCGCTGCACGAGCAGGTGATCGCCTTCTGCTCGTCGAAGATCGCCGACATCGCCCTGTTCCTGCGCTGGTGGGACGAACAGGGACAGAACCGCTCGCTGAGCGTCGAGCAGAGCGCTTCGACAGTCGAGATCACCACGATCCACAAAGCCAAGGGGCTCGAGAAGCGGGCCGTGATCATCCCCTACTGCTCGTGGCAGCTCGACCCGAAGTCGGGCGGCGTGCAGAACATCGTCTGGGCCGAGGCCCGCGGCGACGGGGAGGCCGAGGCCATCGGCCGCTTCCCGGTCCGCTACAAACGTTCGATGGCCGAATCGGGCTTTTCGGCCGAATACTACCGCGAGCTGGTCTATGCCCATGTGGACAACGTCAATCTGCTCTACGTGGCCCTGACGCGCGCCGCCGAGTCGCTGCACGTATTCATCCCCCGGAAGACGGGGCGCACGGTCGGGACGCTGCTGCTCGGCAGCCTCCGCCCGGGCAGCGAGGGACAGGTCTTCATCGGAGAGACCGAAGGGCGCTGCCTCACGGACGAGCGGGGCGACCACTACCTCTTCGGCTCGTTCGAGGGCCCCGTGGCCGGAGGACGCAAGGAGTCCGATGCGGAACACGTCGTACTCGAAGAGTACCCCACGGCGCGCCCGGCACTGAAGCTGCGGCTCCCCTCGCAGCGCTACTTCGAGGAGGGCGGCGAGCCGGAACTCGCCCCGCGCAACCTGGGCATCCTGATGCACCGCGCCTTCGAGCAGGCCGATGACGCCGCGCAGGTCCGCGAAGCCGTGGCGCACATGCAGGCCGACGGCATCCTCTCCGAAGAGGACGCCGCACGGCTGCGGCAGCGGATCGACCGGGCGTTCGAGCTCCCCGAGGTGCGCGAATGGTTCGACGGCTCGTGGCAGCGCATCCGCAACGAGCAGGAGATCATCGTTCCGGGAAGCGCCTCGACACGGCGTCCCGACCGGGTGATGATCCGTGGCACGCGGGTTGTGGTGGTAGACTACAAATTCGGAGCGCTCGACGCCGAACGCCACCGCCGGCAGGTGGCCGAATACCTCCGCCTGCTCGCCGAAATGGGCTACAACCCCGTCGAGGGGTATCTGTGGTACGTGAAACTCGGCCGCATCGAACGGGTCGAGGGGTAATTCACCGCTCAGCCGGACCGGCCGAAAATCCGGAGCCCCGGTGGAGATACGGCCGGCTCGTATCAGGCGGATCGCAGTAACGGGCGGGCCACAGTCCGCTGCAGCCTCGTCCCGGGCCGGGCCTCCGATGCAGACCGACGACCCGATGGACTACCGCATTGCCGACCTCCGCATCCGCATCCCCGGGGAGTGCCTTCCCGGCCCCCTTCACCCTGCCTTCTCGCCCTTTGCCGAGCCCGAAAACGGGACTCCGGCACTGCTGCTGCACACCGCCCGGCAAATCGCCGACGTGCCGGAGGAATGCTGTCTGGACCGTTTCCCGTGCATCGATACGACGACCGAATGCCGCTTCATCCGCTCGAGCGGAGGGATCCAGGTGGAACTGCACGGCCCGCAGGGGGATTCCGTCCGCTTCCGGCTGCCGGACGGAGGCAGTGAAGCCTGCACCGACTGTCACCCCGACCGGCAGCCGTCGCAACTGCGCTTCGGGCTGTGGTTGCTCTGCAACGCGGCGGGCCTCGGGCACGGGGTCGTGTCGCTGCACGCCGCAGCGATCAGCCACCGCGGGCAGGGCGTGCTCTTCCTCGGGGAGTCGGGGACAGGGAAAAGCACGCATGCCCGGCTGTGGTGCCGGCACATGGCCGCAACCGAACTGCTCAACGACGACAGCCCCTTCATCCGGCTCCAGCCGGCCGGCGCACCGCTGGTCTACGGATCGCCCTGGAGCGGGAAAAGCCCCTGTTACCGGCCGCTGCGGCTGCCGATCGCCGCGATCGTCCGGCTTGAGCAGGGACCCCGGAATATCATCCGCCCGCTCCGCCCGCTCGAAGCCGCCGGAGCCCTGCTCCCCTCGGCCCCGCCCTCCTTCGCCCGCGATGAGAGGCTGCTGGCAACGCTCTGCCGGATACTCTCACAACTCATCGCGCAGGTGCCTGTCTACCATCTCGCCTGCCGACCCGACGCGGAGGCGGCGCGTCTTGCCTGCCGGACGATCTTCGGCAGCCTCCCCGACAGATGATCCGAAGCTCCGCGCCTTCTGCGCCGCATCTGCGCCGCCGGGTCTGCCGCCGGGGTCTGCCTGCTGAACCGCATGCCGAGGACCTCCCCCCCCGCCCCGACAGACTGCACGGGCCATTCGCGACACGTGGTCGGCCGCACGCCGCAAGTTCCGACCGCTCCCCTGCACAGAGCAGCCGGCGGCCGGACAGGCATACGGCAGAAAAGAGAACGGGCGTCCGATCGAATCGGACGCCCGCTGTCTGGAATATATTCCGGATCCTGTGACCCGGCGGAAACTACTCGCCCAGAGCGAAACGCTTGTAGGCGATAACCGTTGCCTCCTTGTCGGCCTTGTGGATGAACTCGGCGATCGTCTCCTTCTCGCCTACCACAGCCTGGTTGAGCAGCGTGTTCTCCTCGAAGAACTTGCGCATCTTGCCCTCGGCGATCTTCTCCAGAATGGCCTCGGGCTTGTTGGCGTTCTTCGGATCCTGCTTCATGGCCTCCACGGCGATCTTGCGCTCGTGCTCGATCACCTCGGCGGGGCAGTCAGCCTCCGAGATCGAAACCGGAGCCATGGCCGTAGCCTGCATGGCTACCGTGTGGGCAACCTCGGCGGGAACCTCCTTGTTGAAGCCGAGCACCGTGCCGAGCTTCTTGTTGAAGTGAACGTAAGCGGCGCAGTAGGGAGCCTCGATGCGGGCGTAGTAGGCCAGCTCGATCTTCTCACCCGTCTGGCCCGACTTCTCGGTCACCATCTCCTCGACCGTGCGGCCCTCGTCGTTCTTCGTGGCCATTAGCGCATCGCGGTCGGCGGCGTCGTTCTTCACGGCGACATCGAGCATGGCGTTGGCCGAAGCCGTATACTCGGCGTTCTGGGCGACGAAGTCGGTCTCGCAGGCAAGGCAGAGGATGTAAGCCTTCTGGCCGACGATCTTCGTAACGACCACACCCTCGGTGGCGGTACGGTCGGCACGCTTGGCAACCACGAGCTTACCCTTCTCGCGGATAATGTCCTGAGCACGCGCATAATCACCTTCAGCCTCCATGAGGGCCTTCTTGCAGTCCATCATGCCGGCGCCGGTCATCTTGCGGAGCTTCATCACATCAGCAGCTTTGATTTCCATAGTCTTGTATCGTTTTTTTCGTTATTTACTCGGTTGGTTTACCGGAATCGCGCCGGAACCCCCGACGGGATCCCGACGCGTTGTCCGGCAGTTGGTTATTCGGCCTGCTCGGCAGCTACGGCTCCCGGCTCCTCGAACGGAGTCTCGACAGCGGCAATAACCTCGGCAACGGCAGCCTCCTCGGCATCGACGGAGGCCTTCACTGCCTTCTTGATGCGGGGCTTGCCCTCCTTCTTCACGGCACCTTCGGCCTCGGCCTCCTGGGCCTCCTTCTCCTTCTCGAGCTTGCGCTCCTCCGTTCCCTCGGCGATGGCGGCGCACATGGCCTCTACGACCACGGCGATCGACTTCGCGGCATCGTCATTTGCAGGTATAACGTAATCAATGTCGGTCGGATCACAACAAGTATCTACCATGGCAAATACGGGGATGCTCAGGCGCTTGGCCTCCTTCACGGCGTTGGCCTCCTTCTGCACGTCCACAACGAACAGTGCGGCCGGGAGACGCGTCAGGTCGGCGATCGAACCGAGGTTCTTCTCGAGTTTCGCACGCTGACGGGCGATCTGGAGTTTCTCACGCTTCGAGAAGTTGTCGAACGTACCGTCGTTCGTCATCTTGTCGATGGTGGCCATCTTCTTGACGGCCTTGCGTATGGTGGGGAAGTTTGTCAGCATACCGCCGGCCCAGCGCTCGGTGACGTAGGGCATTCCGACGGCTGCCACCTTTTCGGCAACGATTTCCTTGGCCTGCTTCTTCGTGGCGACGAACAGCACGCGGCGGCCGCTCTTGGCAATCTGCTTGATGGCAGCGGCTGCCTCGTCGATCTTCAGCACGGTCTTGTGCAGGTCGATGATGTGGATGCCGTTCTTCTCCATGAAGATGTACGGAGCCATTTTGGGGTTCCATTTGCGCTTCAGGTGACCGAAGTGCGCACCGGCTTCCAATAATGTATTAAAATCTGTACGTGACATTTTGATTGGTTTCGTTTGTTAATTTTAATTCTCTTTTCTTCAACCCTCCGGGTAGCGGGGACTCCGGTCCCGGGGAGTTTTCCGCGGCGCGGCAACCGGGCGGTAATACGCAATATATAATATAGGTAGTCCTTCCGATTTGGAACCGACGCCGTGCTTGCCGAAATCCGGTCGTGCGATTAACGCTTGCTGAACTGGAACTTGCGACGTGCTCCGGGCTGACCGGGCTTCTTACGCTCAACCTCGCGGGGATCACGCGTGAGGAATCCGGCCTTCTTCAGCACCGGACGCATCTCGGCGTCGATCTCGCACAGTGCACGTGCGATGCCCAGACGAGCGGCCTCAGCCTGTCCCTTGATACCACCTCCGTCGAGGTTGATCGTGATGTCGTAGCTCTCGGCAGTGTTGGTAGCCAGCAGCGGCTGCTTTACCTGGAACTGGAGAATCTCGAGCGGGAAATAGGCTGCAAGCTCCTTGTGGTTGATTGTAATCTGACCCTTACCCGGCTTCACGAATACGCGAGCCACAGCGGCCTTACGACGACCTACGGTGTTTACAACTTCCATAACTCTTACTTAATCTCGTTTAACTTAATGGTCTTCGGGTTCTGGGCGGCGTGCGGATGCTCGGCACCGGCATAAACCTTCAGGTTCATGAGCAGTCTGTCACCCAGACGGGTCTTGGGCAGCATGCCCTTGACGGCTTTCTCGATAAGGAAAGTCGGTTTCTTGGCCAGATAGTCGGCCGGCGTAGCGTAGCGCTGTCCGCCCGGATATCCGGTGTGACGCGTGTAGACCTTGTCGGTCATCTTGTTGCCCGTGAGCTTCACCTTCTCCGCGTTGATGACGATGACATAGTCACCGCAGTCCACGTGGGGCGTGTAGCTGGGCTTGTTCTTGCCGCGGAGGATCTTGGCGATCTGCGAAGCAAGACGTCCCAATACCTCGTTCGTAGCGTCGATGACAACCCACTCCTTGGTTACCGTCGATGCATTGGCCGAGATAGTCTTGTAGCTTAATGAATCCACTGTGTTTTACGTTTAAATTTAACTTGTTGTAATCCTTTCCCGCACATTGCGGGTGCGCAAAGGTACGAAAAAAAATTCACTCTACAAGCCGAGCGCAAGAAATTTGCGTTTCTCCGCGGGTTTTTCGCCCGGCGGATGGTCATTCCGTCCGTCGGGGCTGCCCCTGTCGGGGGCACAGGCCCCGCGAAAAGCGGACGTTCCCCTCTCCGTCGCGCACCAGCGTGTGGCGTGCGGGGGCATCGGGGAGGTAGCGCACCCGCACCGAATCGCCCACCCGGGCCCGGACGAGCGGACCCGTGCGGCGGACCTCGCCTTCGTAGTTCTCACCGCCGACGCTATAGGTGTAGGAGAAATAACCCACATCCTCATGGCGGATCGCCCGGTTGCGGTGACGTCCGGCCCCGGAGCCATGCTGCACGCGGCGTGTGAACGACGAGGTCAGCACAGCACCTGTCTCGACCCCCTCCGAGGCCAGGCGCCGGCTGATGTTTGCCAGGTGCAGCACGCCCCAGCCCAGCAGGGCCGCTGCGCAGACGACGATCGCCCAGATTCTTTTCGTGCGTGTTTTCATGTCACAGATAAAACGTTTTTTCGAATGAAAAAGAGGGCCGGCCATGAAGCCGAAACCCTCTTTTTCATTCAGTATGTTCCGGCGGATGCGGGACAGAGCCCCGGTCCGTCGGGCGAATCCGCCTACCCGAGGAACGAGAGCAGGATACCTGCAGCCACGGCCGAGCCGACCACGCCGGCCACGTTGGGACCCATGGCGTGCATCAGCAGGAAGTTCGACGGATCGGCCTTCTGGCCCTCGATCTGCGAAACACGGGCTGCCATCGGCACGGCCGAAACACCGGCCGAACCGATCAGCGGGTTGATCTTGTTGCCCTCCTTCGAGAAGACATTCATCAACTTGGCGAGCAGCACGCCGCCGGCCGTACCGAGTCCGAAGGCGATGACGCCGAGGAGCAGGATGCCCAGCGTGCGGAAGTTCAGGAACGCCTCGGCGGTAGCCGTAGCGCCGACCGTCAGACCGAGGAAGATGACCACGATGTTCATCAGCTCGTTCTGCACCGTCTTGCTCAGACGATCCACGACGCCGCACTCCTTCATCAGGTTACCGAGCATCAGGCAGCCGATCAGCGGCGCAGCGCTCGGGAGCAGCAGCGCGATGATGACCGTAATGACGATCGGGAAGAGGATACGCTCGAGTTTCGACACGGGACGCAGCGTCTGCATGCGGATCTTTCGCTCCTTCTCGTTGGTGAGCATCCGCATGATGGGCGGCTGGATCACCGGCACAAGGGCCATGTAGGAGTAGGCGGCCACGGCGATCGGGCCAAGCAGCTCAGGCGACAGCATCGACGTGAGGTAGATGGCCGTCGGGCCGTCGGCGCCGCCGATGATACCGATCGAACCGGCCTGCTCGGGCGAGAAGCCGAGGGCGTAGGCTCCAAGGAACGTGGCGAAGATACCGATCTGGGCGGCAGCACCCAGCAGGAAGCTCTTCGGGTTGGCGATCAGCGGGCCGAAATCGGTCATGGCGCCCACGCCGACGAAGATCAGACAGGGATAGATACCGAGCTTGACACCCAGGTAGAGGTAGTCGAGCAGTCCGGCATTGGCGACGAAGATGTCCCAGTGCACATGACCGCCGGCGAAGAGCTCGGTATGGTAGAGGTTGGCATCAGGAAGGTTCGTGAGCAGCATGCCGAAGGCGATGGTGAACAGCAGCAGCGGCTCGAACTTGTGCTTGATGGCCAGGTAGAGCAGGAAGAAGGCAACCAGGATCATGGCCGCGCTTCCCCAGCCCAGGTCGGCGAAGAAACCCGCAATTCCGGTGGAACCCGCGAAATCACGCAGGCTGTTCCACACGAAATCGGAGTTGGAGGTCAGTAATGTCCACATGGCTTACTCGATGACGATTAAGTTATCACCCTCCATGACGGTAGCACCCTGCTGCACGCAGATCTCCTTCACGCGGCCCTCGCGGTCGGCGTCGATGTTGTTCTCCATCTTCATGGCCTCGAGGATCACGAGGGTCTGGCCGCGCGATACGGTATCGCCCACGGCAACCTTGACGGAGAGCACCGTGCCGGGCAGCGGGCACTTGACCGTGTAGCCCGAGCTGGGAGCCACGGCGTTCAGGCGGGGCGAAGGAGCGGCCGTAGCGGGTTTGATCATCGCGCTGTTGGCCTCCTTGGGAGCGGGAGCGACCTGCGGTTTCGACGTGGCGGCAGCCTTCGCGCCGGCAATCTCCACCTCGTATGCCGTTCCATTGACGATTACACGTGCCGCGGTCGAATCCTCGTTTACGTCATCGATCTGCACGTTGTAATTCTGTCCGTTGATTTTCAAAGAGTAGTCTTTCATATTTGTTCAATCTATTTTCTGTCAGGCATCTGGGTTAAACCGTGAATTTTGGAATTCCAGGGCGAGTAGGCACGCTTGATGCTGAGGATGGTCAGCACCTCCGACTCGCGGTCGTGCATGGCGCTTCCGAAGATCTTGAGGGCGGTCATGATGGCAGCCACCTCCTCTTCGTGAATCTGTCCGACAACAACGGGTTTGCTGCCGGCAGCGGTCTTGGCCACGACCTCGGTCTTGGATCCGAAAACGGAACCGAAACCCTTCATGACAAAGACCAGCAGGATGAGGACGACGAACACCAGACAGATACTGATGAGCGCCACCCACAGCATCTCCGACCAACCCCAGTCCATTGCGATCAACATTTTCATAGTCAAGCCGATTTATTACAGGGGAATGTTCGAGTGCTTCTTGGGCGGGTTCTGCAGGCGCTTCGTGGCGAGCGACTGCAGCGCACGGATGATGCGGAAACGCGTGTTGCGCGGCTCGATCACATCGTCGATGTAGCCGTAGCGGGCTGCATTGTAGGGGTTCGAGAACTTGTCGTTGTACTCCTTCTCCTTCTCGGCGATGAACTTGGCCTTCTCCTCGGGTTTGTCGGCCAGCTCCTTGAGCTCCTTGCCGTAGAGCACCTCGACGGCGCCGCTGGCACCCATCACGGCGATCTCGGCCGTCGGCCATGCGTAGTTGATATCGCCGCGGATGTGCTTCGAGGACATCACGATGTAGGCGCCGCCATAGGCCTTGCGGAGCGTGACGGTGATCTTGGGCACGGTAGCCTCGCAGTAGGCGAAGAGCAGCTTCGCGCCGTGGGTGATCACGCCGCCGTACTCCTGGGTCGTACCCGGCAGGAAGCCCGGCACATCGACCAGCGTCACGATCGGAATGTTGAACGCGTCGCAGAAACGCACGAAACGTGCGGCCTTGCGGCTGGCGTTGATGTCGAGCACGCCGGCCATGAACTTGGGCTGGTTGGCGATGATGCCGACCGACTGTCCGTTGAAGCGGGCGAAGCAGGTGATGATGTTCTTGGCATATCCGGCAGCCGACTCCAGGTACTCGCCGTTATCGACGATGGCGCGGATGACCTCGGCCATGTCATAGGGCTTGTTGGCGTTGTCGGGGATGATGTCGTTGAGCGAGTCCTCCAGACGGTCGATGCGGTCGGTGCAGACGGCCAGCGGAGCATCCTCCATGTTGTTCTGCGGGATGTAGGAGATAAGCTTCTTGATCAGCTCGATGCCCTCCTCCTCGGTATCGACGGCGAACTGGGCCACACCCGACTTGGTGGTGTGCATCGTGGCGCCGCCCAGCTGCTCCTGGGTCACATCCTCGCCCGTCACGGTCTTCACGACCTTCGGGCCCGTGAGGAACATGTTCGAGGTCTCCTTCTTCATGATGATGAAGTCGGTCAGCGCGGGCGAATAGACGGCACCGCCGGCGCAGGGGCCGAAGATGGCCGAGATCTGCGGGATGACGCCCGACGACATCACGTTGCGCTGGAAGATGTTGGCATATCCGGCCAGGGCGTTCACACCCTCCTGGATACGGGCGCCGCCCGAGTCGTTCATGCCGATGCAGGGGGCACCGTTGCGCATGGCCATGTCCATGACCTTGCAGATCTTGTCGGACATCGACAGCGACAGCGAGCCGGCCGTCACCGTGAAGTCCTGTGCGAAGACGTAGACCAGACGGCCGCCGATCGTTCCGTAGCCGGTCACCACGCCGTCACCGAAGGTGTGGCTCTTGTCCATGCCGAAATCGTAGCAGCGGTGCGTCACGAACATGTCGAACTCCTCGAACGAACCCTCGTCGAGAAGCATTTCGATACGTTCGCGGGCCGTGTACTTGCCCTTGGCGTGCTGCGCGTCGATACGCTTCTGGCCGCCGCCGAGCCGCGCGGTCTCGCGGTTCTCGATCAGCTGGTTGATCTTATTCTGAATTTCGCTCATAGTCGGGGAAAAATTATTTATTCTTGTTTTCGCAAAGTTCGGTCAGGATGCCCTGCGTCGATTTCGGGTGCAGGAAGGCGATGGTCATGCCCTCGGCGCCCTTGCGCGGCGTCTTGTCGATCAGACGGATACCCTTTGCCTCGGCGTCGGCCAGCTGCTCCTCGATGTTCTCGCAGGCGAGAGCCATGTGGTGGATGCCGATGCCGCGGTTCTCGATGTACTTGGCGATCGTCGAGTCCTCGGAGGTGGGCTCCAGCAGCTCGATCTTGGTCTGACCCAGCATGAAGAATGCGGTGCGGACCTTCTGGTCGGCAACCTCTTCGATGGCGTAGCACTTCAGGCCCAATACGTTCTCCCAGTAGGGAATTGCCTCATCGAGGCTCTTCACGGCGATGCCGAGATGCTCGATATGCGATACTTTCATAACTGATGAAATTTAAATTGGTGAATATTTCGGTGAATGATTTTCCGCGATGCTTTTTCCGTCAAAAGAGACACTTTATTTTTTGCGCACACAAAGATAGGAGATTCTTTTGGGATTCGCCAAAATTCGGCAGACTTTTTTTGGCGTTTTTTCAGCTCCGGAATTCGCGGAAAGTGTCTGCAAGGGCCACGCGTCCCGTTCTGCGGAATAAGAGCAAAACCCCGCCGCAGGGGGTTTCGCAAGCGAAAACACGCCGAAAAATTGCGCATCTTCGAGAAAAACGCTATCTTTCCGGTGCAAAACGAGGCCGTCCATGAAGAAAACGATACTTATCACGCTGGCCGCGATGGCATTCGGAGCCGCCGCATCGGGACAGGAGATCGCCCTCGGCGAGCGCGTCCCCGAATTCCGGATCGCGGCCTGGCTCGACGACCGGCAGCCGGAGGCCGCACCGCTCACCTACATCGAGTTTTTCCACTCGTCGTCGCCGGCGGGCGTCAAGTCGCTCGAGCGGCTGCGCGATCTCTCCCGGCGCGAGGGTGAACGGCTGCGCATCGTCGTCGTCACCCGCGAACAGCACGAAAAGGTCGCCCGGATGCTGCGCCCCTACCTCTCGGAGCGCATCGGCGTGGCGCTCGACGCCGCACGGGGCTTCGAGCTCTTCGGCGTGCGCTACGTCCCCTTCGGCGTGCTCACCGACCGCCGCAACCGCGCGTTGTGGATGGGCAACACGCTCCAGTTCGACGAAGAAACGATCCAACAATCAACCCGATAAAAACCATGTCCTTCACGAAAATAAACCACTACGAGAAAGAGTACGCGGACGCGCACCACGACACGGCGCTCAACGTTGCCGAAGGTGTTGAAGACCAGCCGATCATAAGCCCTTACTTCACGCGGCGCAAGAAGCGCGCACTCACCACCGACGAGTATGTCTCGGGCATCCTCGCGGGCAACATCACCACCCTCTCGCAGGCCATCACGCTCGTCGAGTCGTCGAATCCGGCCCACTATGCGCAGGCACAGGAGATCATCGAGCGCTGCCTGCCCCACGCCGGACGCTCGGTGCGCATCGGCATCACGGGGGTTCCCGGAGCCGGCAAATCGACCTTCATCGAGGCCGTGGGCAACATGGTCACCTCGCTCCGCCACAAGCTGGCCGTACTGGCCATCGACCCCTCGTCGGAGCGCAGCGGCGGTTCGATCCTCGGCGACAAGACCCGCATGGAGAGCATCTGCCACAACCCCGACGTCTTCATCCGCCCCTCACCGTCGGCCGGATCGCTGGGCGGCGTGGCACGCAAGACGCGCGAGACGATCGTGCTGTGCGAGGCTGCGGGATTCGACGTCGTCTTCATCGAGACGGTGGGTGTCGGGCAGTCGGAGACGGCCGTACACTCGATGGTGGACATGTTCATGCTGCTGCAGATCTCGGGTGCCGGCGACGAACTGCAGGGCATCAAGCGCGGCATCATGGAGATGGCCGACATGATGGTCATCACGAAGGCCGACGGCGAGAACGTCCACAAGGCCGAACTGGCCAAGACGCAGTTCCAGGGAGCCCTGCGGCTCTTCCCCGTGCCCGAGTCGGGCTGGCGCCCGAAGGTCTACACCTGCTCGTCGGTGGCGCAGACCGGGCTCGAGGAGGTCTGGAAGGGGGTCGAGGAGTACCTCGACCACATCCACGCCAACGGCTACTTCCAGCACAACCGCAACCGGCAGAACAAGTACTGGATGTACGAGACGATCAACGAAGCGTTGCGCAGCAGTTTCTACCGCGATCCGGCCGTCGAGGGCAAGATCGCCGAATACGAGCAGCGGGTGCTCGATGACAAGATCTCGTCGTTCGTCGCCGCCAAGGAGTTGCTGGACCTCTATTTCAAGGATTTGAAATAGGCGCCCGGCCCCGCGCAGAAGCCGCGGACATACGGAAAAGGCATCCGCCCGCAGAGGTGGATGCCTTTTGTCTTGCCCTATTGCCCTTGCCGATTGCCGAGCCGCGCTGCCTGTCGGCTGGTGCGGAACGGCAGTCCCGCTATTTCGCCGACTCGCCGGGCGCCTGCTTGAGCGACGGGAGGCTGAACCCGAAACGCACGGAGACCACCCGCGCGGCGATGACACTCACGGCCGTAACGATCTGCAGCGTACCGCCCGTCATGCCGGCCAGCTGACAGATGCCGTAGACCATGCCGCCGAAGACGCACGCCAGCGCATAGATCTCCTTGCGGAAGATCAGCGGCACCTCGTTGATCTGGATATCGCGCAGCACGCCGCCCGCAGCTCCGGTGATCGCCCCCATGATGACGGCCACCCAGAAGGGAAACCCGGCCGCGAGGGTCTTCTCGATGCCGACAACGGTGAACAGCCCCAGTCCGAAGGCGTCGAAGATGAAGAACGTGTTGTTGAGCCGGACCAGGTAGCGGCTGAAGACGATGACGATCAGCAGCGCCGCGGCCGTCACGACCAGGTAGGAGCTGTTGAGCATCCAGAAGGGGGTGACCGAGAGCATCAGGTCGCGGAGCGTACCCCCGCCGACGGCCGTGGTGAAGCCCACGACATAGGCCCCGAACCAGTCGAACTGCTTGGCCGAGGCGAGACGGATGCCGCTGATGGCGAAGGCCAGCGTTCCCAGAATTTCGATGATGGTGAAGAGTGTCATGACCGATCGGTTTCGGCGGGCAAAGATAGTGCAATTTTTTTATTTTACAGCCTGCCGCAGCAAATCATCGACCAGTTCGGGCACCCCTTCGGCCGCACGCTTGCGGATGACGGTCAGCGGATTGCGTATGCCGCCCGTGTCGGGGTTGCCGGGATCGACCACCCAGATCGGGATCTCGGGCCGCACGTAGCGCACCAGCGAAGCCGCGGGATAGACCGCCAGCGACGTCCCGACGACCAGCATGGCATCGGCCGTTTGTGCGATCTCCGCCGCCCGCTCGAACATCGGCACCGATTCGCCGAAGAAGACGATGTGCGGACGCAGCAGCGACCCGTCCGGCGCCGTGGCGTCCAACGGCTGCTCCCATCCTTCGATCGGCACGATGAGGTCGGGGTTGCGCGACGAGCGCAGCTTGCGCAGTTCGCCGTGCAGGTGCGTCACGCGGGTCGAGCCGGCCCGCTCGTGGAGGTCATCGACATTCTGGGTCACGACCTCCACATCGTAGTCCTGCTCGAGGCGGGCGATGGCCTCGTGGGCCGCATTGGGACGCGCGGCAAGCATCTCGCGCCGCCGCTTGTTGTAGAATTCGATGACCAGGGCCCGGTTGCGCGCCAGCGCCTCGGGCGTGCAGACATCCTCGATCCGGTAGTTGGCCCACAGGCCGTCCGAGTCGCGGAAGGTCGCCAGACCGCTGTCGGCACTCACTCCGGCACCGGTGAAAACCACGATTCTCTTCATGTTCGGAAACATTTTTTCGTCAAACAAAGATACGCACTTTTCCGCAAACCGCACGCCGGAGGACGGCCGGAAGTGACAAAAAAAGCGTCGCCGGGGACGCCTTTGTGCGACCGGCCGAACACGGCGGGGCTATCCGCGGCGCGCAGCCAGCCATACGGGAAGCAGGACGGCCCCGACGGCGAGGACCTTGAGCAGGATGCCCGAGAGGGCGCGTACCGTCTGCCCGGCCCCCGAAAAGAGCAGCTCGAGCTGCGGTGCGCAGACCGCGGCCAGCGCCGCGAACACGAGCACCAGGCCGAGCAGCCGGCCTGCCAGGGCGCTCCGCTGTCGGAGGCGGTCGATCCACCGCGACAGGAGATCGTCCGCGTCATCCGTCTCTTCCGACCCGGCCCGGCCTGCCTGCTCGCCGGAGTGCGGCCCGCCGGTCGAAGCCCAGATGCCGATCGCCCAGCACAGAGCGACCACCCCGGCCGCCATGCCGCCCCGGGTCAGCGCCTCGGTCGCCGGAGAGTCGATCATCCGCAGCGGGAAACAGAGCAGAAAGGCGACAACCGCCGCCGCGGGCATCCCGAGCCACAGCCGTCCGCGCGCACGAAACATCATGCCCAACCGCACGCGCAACCGCTCCCCTCCGCGCTGATTCCGGACGACAGCCCGCCCGACCCGGTCGCGGAGGCGGTCCTTGAAACGACCGCCGCGCGCCATATCGCCAAAGGAATTTCCGTTCATGATTCCGGTTCTTTTGCAGGGTTATTCGACGCGGCCGGCGTCGCCGGCTTTCCGTCCGGAGCATCGGCACGGGCAGCCTGCGGACGGCACTTCTTCAGCCGCCCGCTGCGCCGCAGCGCATCGGCGATGATCCACTGGAGCTGGCCGTTGATCGAGCGGAACTCGTCTTCGGCCCACGCCTCAAGCGCCTCCATCGTCGCCGCATCGACACGCAGCACGAAACTCCGGGTATTTGTCTCACGCGCCATCGGGTCAATGGTGAAGCGTTCCGGCATTGACCACGGGCTGCGCCGCCTCGTCGGCACAGAGCACCACGAGCAGGTTCGAGACCATCGCCGCCTTGCGCTCCTCGTCCAGTTCGACGACCCGCTCGTCGGAGAGGCGGTCGAGCGCCATATGCACCATCGACACGGCCCCCTCGACGATCTTCTCGCGGGCGGCGATCACGGCATCGGCCTGCTGGCGGCGCAGCATCACGGCGGCAATCTCCGGCGCATAGGCCAGGTAGTTGATCCGCGCCTCGACGACCTCGATACCGGCCATCGCCAGGCGCTCGTTCAGCTTCGCCTCGAGCTGCTCGTTGATCTCCTCGCTGTTCGAGCGCAGCGTCAGCGCCTCACCCTTCACGCCGTTGTCGTCGTAGGCATAGCAGCCGGCCACCTGCCGCAGCGCCGCATCGCTCTGCACGTTCACGAAATTCTGCAGCACGTTCATGCGCGCCGAAGCCGAGACACCCTGTCCGGGCGCAGCCGGCGCCGCGTCGATCTCGAAGACAGCCTTGTAGATGTCGTCGCGCTTGATGCGCCAGACGAGCACCAGACCGATCAGGATCGGGTTGCCCGTCTTGTCATTGACCTTGATCGGATCGACATTGAGGTTGCGCGCACGCATCGAGACGGGCTTGGCCGACATGAAGGGATTGACCCACCAGAAGCCCGTCTCATAGAACGTGCCGCGGTAGTTGCCGAAGAAGACCATCACCCGTGCCTCGTTGGGTTCCAACAGCATGAAGCCGCACAGGCCGATCACGACGGCAAGCAGGCCCGCCGCCCCGCCGGCGATCATCCACGCCCCGCCCGGCTGCAGGGAATCGGCACGCAGGGCGCCCCATACGATCAAAGCGATGAATCCGGCCAGCAGAACGAGTTCGCACGCCAGCGCCACAAAACCGTTGGCTTTCCAGCCGTCATAGACGAAGTTTCGGTCCTTCATATTTGAAATGATATTAATTTGATATCACAAATATATCCTTTTTCCCCGAAGATTCCAAATGTCCAGCCGTTTTTTCCTTCCGGCCGCAATGCCGCCAACCGGCCGGCGGGAGGATCGGCGGTCTCTGGCACAGTTCGTGCAACCCGACAGGCGGAATATACCGCAAATTCTAAAACTGAAACGTATGGATCTTTTGAAACACAAGGAAGACACGCTGACCGACGTATTCGGCACGCGCGAGATGCGTTCGCCCGCACCCACGGAGTTCATACCCAAGGGCAAGACGGCCCCCGAGGTGGCCTACCAGATGGTCAAGGAGGAGACCTACCCCCAGACCCAGCCGCGCCTGAACCTGGCCACGTTCGTCACGACCTACATGGACGACCACGCCACCCGGCTGATGAACGAGGCGATCAACGTCAATTACATCGACGAGACGGAGTACCCGCGCGTGGCCGTCATGTGCGGCCGCTGCCTGAACATCCTCGCCAACCTCTGGAACACGCCCGAGAAGGCGCAGTGGAAGACCGGAGCTCCGGGCATCGGCTCGTCGGAGGCCTGCATGCTGGGCGGCGTGGCGGCCTGGCTCCGCTGGCGCAACCGCCGCAAGGCTGCCGGCAAGCCCTTCGACAAACCCAACCTGGTGATGAGTTCGGCCTACCAGGTCGTCTGGGAGAAGTTCTGCCAGTTGTGGCAGATCGAACTGCGCACCGTGCCGATCGACATGCAGCACCCGACGCTCGACATCGAGGCGGCGCTCAGGCTCTGCGACGAGAATACGATTTGCATCGTGCCGATCGCCGGCGTCACCTGGTCGGGGCTCGACGACGACATCGAGGGGCTCGACAAGGCGCTCGACGCCTACAACCGCCGGACCGGACTCGAGATCCCGATCCATGTCGATGCCGCCTCGGGAGGCTTCATCCTCCCCTTCCTGCACCCCGAAAGGAAGTGGGACTTCCGCCTGAAATGGGTGCTCTCCATCTCGACCTCGGGCCACAAGTTCGGACTGGTCTACCCGGGGCTGGGCTGGGTCGTCTGGAAAGACAAGAAATATCTTCCCGACGAGATGTCGTTCTCGGTCAATTACCTCGGGGCCAGCATCACGCAGGTCGGGCTCAACTTCTCGCGCCCGGCGGCGCAGATCCTCGGGCAGTACTACAACTTCATCCGGCTCGGGTTCGAGGGCTACCGCGAGATCCAGCAGAACTCGATGGACATCGCCGCCTACTGCCACCGCGAGATCGGCAAGATGTCCTGCTTCCGCAACTTCGCCCCGGAGGTGGTCAATCCGCTCTTCATCTGGTCGCTCGACCCCGAATACGAAAAAACGGCCAAATGGACTCTCTTCGACCTGCAGGCCCGCCTGCAGCAGAGCGGCTGGATGGTGCCCGCCTACACGATGCCGGCCAACATCGAGCAGACGATCGTCATGCGCATCGTCGTGCGGCAGGGCATGTCGCGCGACATGGCCGACATGCTGCTGCAGGACATCCGCAACGCCGTGGCGGAGTTCGAGGAGTTGCAGTATCCCACCCCCTCGCGGCTCAAGTTCGAGCGCAGCGAACACCAGAAAGGCAAGGTCTACACGCACTGACGTCTGCCGTGCGGCCGTCGGCCCCGGACGGATGCACCCCCGTGGGGCGCATCCGTCGTCTTTTTGCGCCGCAGCCTGCCATTACGGAGGTTTCCGAGGCCGAAACGGACAACTTCGGGAGGGAAAGAGACTTGTCCGTCCCGGAAAAAAAGCGTAACTTTGGTGCGTTTTACAGTCCGACACCCTCCGATGGAACATGCATTCGACATCTTTCTGACCGTCATGGCCCTCCTGGCCCTCGCGGTCTTCATCGCCCTTCACTTCTTCGAGGCCGGGTACGGCTACCTCTTCAACCGGCGGTACGGCCCCCCGATCCCCAACAAAATCGGATGGGTCCTCATGGAGTCCCCGGTCTTCATCCTCATGTGCGTGCTGTGGGCCACGTCCGACCGCATGGGACAGGCCGGCCCCCTCACGCTCTTCCTCCTCTTCCAGGCCCACTACTTCCAGCGCTCGTTCATCTTCCCGCTGCTCATCCGCGGCAACTCGAAGATGCCCCTCGGCATCGTCCTCATGGGCATGGTATTCAACACGCTCAACGCCCTGATGCAGGGCGGCTGGATCTTCTGGGTATCCCCCGACGGCTACTACGACAACTGGTTCTCGCAGCCCTGGATCTACATCGGCGGCGCACTCTTCATTGCCGGCATGGCCATCAACCTCCACTCGGACCGGATCATCCGCCACCTGCGCCAACCCGGCGACACGCGCCACTACATCCCGCGCGGCGGCATGTTCCGCTACGTCTCGTCGGCCAACTACTTCGGCGAGCTGCTCGAATGGGTCGGCTTCGCCGTGGCCTCGTGGTCGTGGGCCGGCGCGGTCTTCGCCTGGTGGACCTTCGCCAACCTCGCGCCCCGCGCCGCCTCGCTGCGCCGCCGCTACGAGCGGGAGTTCGGCGAGGAGTTTTCCAAACTCCGACGCAAACGCATCATACCCTTCATCTACTGATACCGAACCATGTCAAACCTCTTCACACCCTATAAGCTGGGGCCCGTCACGCTGCGCAACCGAACGATCCGCTCGGCGGCGTTCGAGTCGATGGGCAAGGACTTCGGCCCCACCGAACAGCTCAAGCAGTACCACGTCTCGGTGGCCCGCGGCGGCATCGGCATGACGACGCTGGCCTACGCCGCCGTATCGCGCAGCGGCCTGTCGTTCAACAAGCAACTGTGGCTGCGCCCCGCCATCGTTCCGGGGCTGCGCGAGATCACCGACGCCATCCACCGCGAGGGGGCCGCGGCCGCCATACAGATCGGCCACTGCGGCAACATGACCCACCTGACGACCGCCGGGCAGATCCCGATCGGCGCCTCGTCGGGCTTCAACCTCTACGCCTACACCCCGGTGCGCGGGATGCGGCACAGCGAAATCAAAGAGGTCGCCCGCGACTTCGGTCGCGCCGTCCGCACGGCCCGCGACGCCGGATTCGATTCGGTGGAGGTGCACGCCGGCCACGGGTACCTCATCTCGCAGTTCCTCTCACCCTACACGAACCACCGCCGCGACGAGTACGGCGGATCGCTCGAAAACCGCATGCGTTTCATGCGCATGTGCCTCGACGAGGCGGTCGGGGCCGCCCGCTCCTGCGGCATGGCCATCACCGTCAAGCACAACATGTACGACGGCTTCAAGGGCGGCATCGAGATTCCCGAAAGCATCGAGATCGCCCGGGTCATCGAATCATACGGCGTGGACGGCATCGTCCTCTCGGGTGGCTTCGTCTCGAAGGCCCCGATGGCCGTCATGCGCGGGCTGATCCCGATCTACACGATGAGCTACTACTCCCCTTGGTGGCTCCGCTACTTCATCCGCTGGTGCGGCCCCCTGATGATCAAGCAGTTTCCCTTCGAGGAGTGCTACTTTCTCGAGGATGCCAGAAAGTTCCGCGCCGAGCTGAAGTGCCCGCTGATCTACGTCGGCGGTCTGGTCAGCCGCGAAGGCATCGACCGGGCCCTCGACGCCGGCTTCGAGCTGGTGCAGATGGCCCGCGCTCTGGTAAACGACCCGGATTTCGTGAACAAGCTGCAGGCGGGCGATGCGGCGACCCGCAGCGCCTGCGACCACCGCAACTACTGCATCGCGCGAATGTACTCCGTGGACATGAAGTGCTGCAAGCACTGCCCCGACCTGCCGCGCAAGATCGTCGAAGAACTCAAGCGCCTGCCATGAGCCGCACCGACACCGCCTGCCGCACCGCACGCCGCGGGGCCGTCGCCCCGGGCAGCGCCTGGGCGCTGGTCACCGGAGCCGGCTCGGGCATCGGCCGATGCTACGCGCTGCGGCTGGCCGCACTGGGCTACAACCTGCTGCTGGCGGGCAACCGGCAGCAGCCGCTCGAAGAGACGGCCCGCGCCATCCGCGAACGGACACCGGAGGCCGGACGGCGCATCGTCACCCTCACGACCGACCTGGCACGCCTCGACGCCGCGGAGGAGCTGCACGACTTCACCCGCCGCGAAGGGATCGAGATCGACGTCGTGATCAACAACGCCGGCATCTTCTCCTTCTGCGACATCCTCCATACGCCCCCCGAGCGGATCGAGCGGATCATCCTGCTGCACGACGTGACCAACACGCAGCTGTGCCGCCTCTACGCCGCCGACATGGTGCGCCGCGGCTGCCGGGGGCACATACTCAACATGTCCTCCTACTCGCTGTGGATGCCCTTCCCGGGGCTGTCGCTCTACAGCGCCTCGAAGGCCTACCTGCGGGCCTTCTCCGTGGCCTTCGCCAAGGAGGTCCGCGAACACGGCATCCGCGTCACGGCCGTCTGCCCTGCGGGCGTAGCCACCGACCTCTATGGACTGACGCCCCGCTGGCAGCGGATCGGACTGCGCCTGGGGGTGCTCATCTCGGCCGACTCCTGCGCCCGGCGCGGGCTGCGCGCCCTGTGGCGGGGACGCCGCACGATCGTCCCCGACTGGTGGAACCGCATCTGGATTCCGCTGTGCAAACTGCTGCCGATGTGGGTAATCCGCCCGTTGAGACGTTACACCATGCAATTTCAGAAATAAGGATGGAAAACATACGAAACGTGGTCTTCGATCTGGGAGGCGTCCTCGTGGATCTGGACATCGACCGCTGCAAGGCGGCATTCCGCAGCCTCGGCATGGAAGCCGTGGCGCAACTGATCGACCCCTGCTACCCGGCCGAGATGATCGGCCGCCTCGAACACGGCGAGATTTCGTTCCACGAAGCCTGCGAGGAGATGCGCCGGCTCGCCGGCCGGCCCGACATTCCGGACGAGCGGATCGCCTGGGCCTACGGAGAGTTCCTCACGGGTGTATCGGCCACGAAACTGCGAGCCATCGAACGCCTGCGCGACCACGGACTGAAGAGCTACGTCCTCTCGAACAACAACCCCGCCTCGATGGAGGTCATCCGGCGGATGTTCCGCTGCGACGGACACGCGATGGAGCACTACTTCGACCGCATCTACCTCTCCTACGAACTCCGCGAGCTGAAGCCCTCGGAGGCGATCTTCCGCAAGATGATCGACGACAGCGGAATGGTCCCGTCCGAGACGCTCTTCATCGACGACGGACAACGCAACGTCGAGGCGGCCCGGCAGATGGGCTTCGCGGTCTACATGCCGGCTCCGGGCGAGGATTTCACCCACCTGCTGGAGAGTCTCTGCGAAGCCTGACGGCCGATACCCCGCACCGCCCCACACCCGTGCGGGGAATGTTTCGCGGGAAAAGTTTGCCGGAACGGAAAAAAGCGGTATCTTTGCACACCCGGCGGCCGACCGGCAGCCGGAAAATTCGGGGTGTAGCGCAGTCCGGTTAGCGCACCTGCTTTGGGAGCAGGGGGTCACAGGTTCGAATCCTGTTACCCCGACGACTAAAAATCAAGGAGTTACAGCGATTTGTAACTCCTTTTATTTTTCACATTTACACACAATTTACACACAACTTCCCGGATTTTGCAAGTACCTGCACCTCGCAGAACAATGATATCGGAGCCCTATTTGCTGCAAGGAATCGCACGCGCACGCGCGAAGACGTCGAAAAACTCGCTGGGGTTTTCGTGCTTGCCCCGTGCTTCAAGCACAAAAAACAACCAGGGCCCGTTGAGGATCCCGGTTGCCAAAAGGTTTGCCGTTCTTGCGTCAGTTGTCGAAAGTGTAGCATCTGTTCACCGCAGGGTCGAACGTCGAAAATTCGCCGTCCCTCGCCCACTCCCGGAGAGTATATCGGCCTCTCGGCAAATACCGGGCCCGCCGGACTGCCTCGCCCTCGGTGGGGAATACCCCCACCAGGTAGCCGTCGATGGTCAATTCGTAGATCATAACTCCGTATGATTGTCAATAAAACTCAACCGGTCAGTCATAGAGGAAACAACCAAATTCATAACCTCATCCATTGCAGAATCCATTGCATTTTCAAAATCTTCGAGAATACTATTCACACATTCAGGACAATAGTTCGCTTCAACAAGATCTTCAATCTCTCCATATATGTCAGAGAGTTTGATATATATCCCCAGGTATCCGGCCGTTTTCGAACTCAACTTTGCGTTTTTCAAATCTTCGATTGTCATGGCTTTATCTGAATTATTCAACTACCGTACATTTCACATCCTCGATCTCGCGGCCTTTCAACTCGGCCAACTCGCGGCGCAGGTGTTCCACCTCGAAAAACAGCCGCCACGCCTCCGACATTGCGGCCGAAACGTAGGCCGAGATATTCACGATCTCCCGGTAGGGGTTGCCCTCCTGGATCGGGAACAGCCCAAAAAGTAAATCGGAGGCAGGTGTGGCTGTCTTGGTCTCTTTGAGTTTCTCCAGGACATAAGCCCGGACCGCCTCCCGACGCTCGGCGATGATCCGGTTGGCATCCTCCCGGGTCGGTTCCGCTTCGATTCTGATTACGTTCTTTTCCATAGCTCAATATATCGTTACAAGGTTTTCCACTTTGAACGACCGCCAACCGGCAGCCTCGATGTCGTAATACTTAACCGTGCGACCGTCATCCGGGCGTCCGATGCCCTTGATCGTGGCGGCGATGTCCTGCAACGTACCGCAAGCCCGGCGTAGCGTGCCGTCGGCCTTTTCGTAGGCAAACCAAACGACACCGACCCGCATCCGGCGGGTAAGCCGATAAAGGCTCCACGCCTTCGAAAGACATACGGAGAAGGTTTTGCCCGTCGTGCGGAACAGCGCCCAGGCACGGCGCATGATGTTTGATAAATCGGTTCGTTTCATGGTTATTTTCATTTGGAACTCTCTGTGACCCCGGCGGCCGGATTACCGCCGGGGCTTCGTGCCGTGGTGTAATAGCACCTATTCGCGGAAGGTGAGAGAGCTGGATTGTTTGTTAGTTCAACAGTACCTGCAAAGCGTCGGCGAGTTCGGGATATTCGTTGCCCTCTTCATCCCATACGGCCTCGACGATCGTCTGCTCGCTGACCAGTTCGGGGACCATCTCCCACATTCCGCAGTAGCTGTCACCACCCCGGACGGCACGATATTCAGCCTCGTAATTGACAAAGGCGATATATCCGTTGTGGATGATCTCGAAACCTTCGCTTTCGCCGTCGCACTTGAAGGTGACGTAATCGGCGATCTGCTTGGCGAAGTGCTGAATCTCGGTACGGGTTGCGGGTGTCATGATTATTATAGCTATTGGTTTTGTTTTCTGACACAAATATAAAGCTATAAATTTAATTATGCAAATAAAACATAAAGTTTTTGCTATTATTTTTGCAGAAAAATAAAGTTATCGCTACATTTGTCTAAACAACAAATATAAAGCGATGGATATAAAAAGAGCCATAAAAGCCAATGGCTTAACGGTTAAGGAGGTAGCAGAAAGGATGGGAATTACGCCCGTCGGCCTCAGTCAGCACATTAACGGGAATCCGAGTGTAGAGGTGCTCGAACGCATCGCCACGGCCATAGGTTGCAACGTAGGGGACTTTTTCGCCCCGCAGCCGACGAACACGATCACCTGCCCGCATTGCGGAGCGGTATTGGAAATCAGAGAAAAGGAATAATCATGGAACAAGAGTTGATCCTATACTATTCGGTGGATGGGAAAAGCCGCGTTTCTCTATTGGCACGCGATGGCTCGGTATGGCTCAATCAAACGCAGATTGCCGAACTTTTTGCCACCTCCGTTCCCAACATCAGCCAGCACATAAATAACATACTAAAAGAAAAAGAGTTAGATGCGGATTCAACTATTAAGTATTTCTTAACAGTTGCGGCAAATGGCAAGCCCTATCAGGTCAAATTCTACTCGTTGGAGATGATTTTGGCGATAGGTTTCCGCGTCCGGTCCATCCGTGGTGTGCAATTCCGCCAATGGGCAAACCGCAATCTCGCCGAATACCTCCGCAAAGGTTTCGTTATAGACGACGAACGTCTGAAAAACCCAGATGGACGGCCCGACTACTTCGACGAGTTATTGGATCGCATTCGAGATATACGGGCCTCGGAGAAACGATTCTATCAGAAGGTGCGCGACCTGTTTGCATTGAGCAGCGACTACGATCCAACGGACAAGGCTACGCAGATGTTCTATGCCGAAACGCAAAATAAACTCCTCTATGCCATAACGGGGCACACATCCGCGGAGATCGTGATGCAGCGTGCCGATGCTGATGCCCCCAATATGGGACTTACCTCCTGGAAGGGCGCCGTAGTCCGCAAGCAGGACGTTATTATCGCCAAAAACTACCTGACGCACGACGAACTCGATTCTCTGAATCGGCTGGTTGTGATCTTCCTGGAAACAGCCGAGTTCCGAGCCAAAAACCGGAAAGACCTTACGATGGGATTTTGGAGGGAGAATGTCGACAAAATACTGGTATCCAACGATCAGCCCCTTTTATCCAATGCCGGTTCCGTTGGCAAGGAGCAAAAAGACGCTTTCGCCTACCGGGTTTATGAAGAGTTCAATGCCCGCAGAAAACGCAGAGACGCTATCGAAGCCGACCGGGAGGATATGGAGCAGTTAAAGGAACTTGAAGCGGAGATCAAACACCGGAAATAAGGCCTGCCCGCATTGCGGCAAGCCGATCAGAATAGAGAAGGGAGAATAACTTCAACTACACCACCTATGACACAGAAACAAGCCATACAGCTATTCGAAGAGCGGAAGGTTCGCACCATCTGGGACGACGAAACGGAAACCTGGTATTTCTCGGTTATTGACGTAGTGGGTGTTCTGACCGATAGCCCCGATCCGAACAATTATTGGAAGGTACTAAAAAACAGGCTTAAAAAAGAGGGAAACGAAACCGTTACAAATTGTAACCGTTTGAAACTTCCCGCCGCTGACGGGAAAATGCGCCTCACGGATGTAGCAGATACCGAGCAGCTTTTCCGGTTGATCCAGTCGATCCCCTCCCCGAAGGCCGAGCCGTTCAAGCGTTGGATGGCGCAGGTAGCCAGCGATCGCCTCGACCAAATGCAGGATCCGGAGTTGTCTATCCGGCAGGCGATGACCGACTACAAACGCCTGGGATACTCCGATAACTGGATCAACCAGCGATTGAAGAGTATGGAGGTACGCAAGGAGCTGACCGACGAATGGCAGCGCCGAGGCGTTGAGGGGCAGCAATATGCCTCGCTTACCGACATTATCACGATGGAGTGGGCAGGACGTACAACCAAAGCCTACAAGCAATACAAAGGGCTGAAAAAAGAGAATCTGCGGGACAACATGACGAACATCGAATTGGCCCTCAACACCCTCGCCGAAGCTGCCGCAACGGAGATCTCGAAGCAGCAACAGCCCAAAGGCTTCCAACAGAACGCAAGAGTGGCGAAAAGCGGAGGCAGCGTAGCAAAGGCGGCCCGCAATCAACTGGAATCCCAGTTAGGGCATTCGGTTATCTCTCCAATCAATGCCAAGCAAGTGCTGGCGGGGAAAGAACCGGCCCAAATTGAAGAAGAAAAGAAGTAGCCCTACCCGCCCGCAATCTGTCGGATAACATAAAAACAAAGCAGCCACCCGTTGAGGTGGCTGTTTCCGTTATTCCCGGATTGTCTGCTTCCCGATGGACTGAATGATGGAGGCGGCGGCCTCGTCAATCGTCACGGTAACAACCGGACCAGGCGGCTGAAGGTTCTGCCCGTTGGTCGTGATGTCTTTGCGGTCGGCCAGGCGGAGAACCCGCGCAACAATGCTCGAATCATATACCCCGACCAAAGCACCATCGAGCTGGTCGGCCTCGATAGCCTCTCGAATGAAGGCCAGCAGCTCCGAAAATTCCGGTTTTGCTTCGTAGTTGTAGAAACTCTCCCGGCTTATTTCCGCGAACCGGCAAAATCCCGTAAGAGTCAGCGGACGTTCACACGGAACCGATATAGTCTGTCCGGCCGACACTTTGCTGACATAGATCGGCGTAGCCTTGGCCCATTCCCTGTACTCCTCGAAGACCGCCCAGAAACGATCGGGAGTGAATTTCCGAGGCCGCCCGATCTTACGGGCAGGTCCCTCTGTCTTTTGTTCTTTTCTGTTCATAGTCATTTGTACTTTTTACGTCCCAATTTGCTGATATTGTCCTGCACTTTGACCCTGCGCTGGCCCTTGTTGATGTCGACTACCGAAACAACGGGCGCAGGCATATCGAGCAAAGCCTCCTTAAGCATCGCCCGCATCCCGCGCATTCCGTCGCCTCGCTGGGGCAGGTTGGAGACATTGATGGCATTGCCTCCGCTGGCTATGTTCATGGCCGAGAGCATCGCACCCCATTCGTTTACTGCAGCGGCCGTCATAACCGCTTCGCCGTTGGAGAGCATCGCCGGGACACTGTCCGACGTGCCTGTTCCGGGGCCGGTAACAAGCCCACCAGAAGCATATTTGGGGACATCCGTCGACTTGACTGATCCCATAGCGCTGGCAATAGCCGCAATAATGGAAGCCACACTTGCGGCCGTAGCAAGTATATTTGCAGGCCACGGAAGTTTTGCATTCCCCGACCAGGCATTTGCAATCGCCACACCTTCCTGGATGGCTACCTGCATCACTCCGAGTGCCTTGGCAAACTCGGCATATCTTTCGCCCTCTCCACCCAGCGCATCGAACATCGCCGAAAGAGATCCGGCCGTTCTTGCGGCCTCTCTTGCCGTCTTGTTTGCAAGCGTACTTTCATTCGATATGGCTGCTTGTGTCTTGCTGTTTATATTGTCGTTCGCCTTTTCGATCTGCTTCAGAAGGTCGAGCCTCATGGACAAAATATCAGCCTCGGACATACCGGATTCTTTGAGCGCATCCGCATTCATTTCGATATAGTCGAGCTGTTCTTTGAGTATCGACAAAACCTCCTTTTTTGCAGCCGCCTCACCTTCAGTTCCCGGTCCCGCTTCGACCTGCGCCCGCAGGATGCGCGTACGATACTCTTCCATCTTGCTTTTGATGGCATTCTCCAACTCTTCCCGACTATATTTCCGCTCAATATCCTGCCGGTCCTTCTGATATTTTTCGTCCAGCAAAAGCAGCTTTTTGTTCAGAGCTTCCCGCTCCATGACCAACGCCTGCCCCTGTTGCACTCCCGCCGTCTTCTCCAACTCGGAGATCTCCGCAAGGCGGTTTCGGGTCTCCGAAATATCCTTGTCGTAGTTCTCCCGAAGCGTCTGCAGTTCGTTTTCCCGCGTCTTGTCCCGCATCTGCTGGGTCATGCGCAGCACCTCATCGGCGACCTGTTGGGCATTCTTGATCTGCGCGGCTGCCGCCTTCTGGTCGGCCTGCTGCGCTTTGGCGGCCGCTTCGGATCGGGCTTTGGCGGCTGCAGCGGCACTGGCTTTGGCAGCTTCCTCCGCTTGTTTGACAGCATCGGCCTGTTCTTGCTTCAACTGCTTCACACGATCAAGCGCCTCATTCCCGGCCTCAATAAATGCCTTATACATCGTTTCGTCAATCTTGAAATCCTGCTTCCCGAAAAGGCCTCCACTTCCGGCATAACGCTGCCGCGAAGCCTCATATCGGTCGCTCCAGAACTTCAACCCAGCCTTAATGCTTGTATTCAGCGCATCATCGCCTCCAGAGGCATATCTGCTCATCAAATCCTCAACAAAAAAGCCTTTTTGTTTGTTCTTCTGCGCATCGGGGTTGAGCAGGTTGTTGATTCCTTCAATACCACTGGTGATAAAGTCTATCACGGATTTGATTGTTCCGCGGCTGTTGTAGAACGACAGCACGAATCCCTCCCAAGCGCTTTGCAACAACTTGATCGAGCCCTCCACGGTGTTGAGCCGATCTTCGGCAATTCGTCCCAGCTCCCCGTTTACGTCCTCCAGATTTTCACGCAGGCGACGCAGGTTGTCAGAGCCGTTGAGGAAGGTATTGAAGGCCGCCACGCTCCGTTTGTCGGTCAGTTCGAGGGTTTCGGCCAGGTCGATACCCCGATCCCGCAGCCGCTGCAATCCGGAGACCAGATCGGGCAACGTGCGCACCGGAGCCCCGAGCGATTGGGCCAGTTTGCCGTTGGTGTCAGCCAGGTTGAGCAGGATATTGCGGGTCGCCGTGGCTGCACTCGACGCATCGAAATCCGCATCGGCAAGCGTTCCCAGCAACGCTGAAGTATCCCGCACACTGAATCCGAAAGTATTGGCCACGGGCGACACAATGGACATTGCGGTTTTGAGGTAGCTGAACGACAGCGCCGATCGGTTTGTGGCAACAGCCAGCGTGGCGAGAACATCCTCCGTATCGCTGACATTCAGCCCGAAACTCCGCAGCGTAGCACCGGCGAGGGCGGCCGCATCAGGAAGCGAAGCCCCGACCGCCGTAGCGAATTGCAGGACGGGTTTCTGCATCGTCTCGATGGATTGCGGCCCGAATCCCAGTTTGGCGAGTTCCGTTTGCAACTGCGTCACCTGCGAGGCGGTGTATTCGGTCGTGCGGCCCAGTTCCAACGCGGAATCGGTCATCCGCTTCAACTCGTCGGCATTGGCCCCGACGATCGTTCCGAGGTCAGCATTGGCCTGCTCAAAATCGCGGATCTTCTGAATGCCGTTATTGAGGGTGCTAAACAGACCGCGAATCGCCATCCACGCCGCCGTAATTTTCAAGAAGGCTTTTTGGATACCTCCGGCATAGTTGCCGACATTGGATCTGTAATTGCGAATAGACTCCTCCTGCCGATGGATCTCTTCGGTTGTCGCTCGAATCTGCCGGATCAGTTCCTGCCCACGGCTACCCGAACGCTCCGCGGCACTCAATGCCTCGAACTCCGAAGTCAGCGACCGAACGCTGGCCCGCATCTGGTTCAGCGATCCGGTTTTTGCGGTGTCTTGCCGGATATTCGACTGCATCTCCCGCGTATATTGCCGGAGATCCGACTTGAATTTTACGACAGCCTGGTCGTTCTTGATGATCTCGTTTTTCGTTTGGATCATCATGCGGTCAAACTGCTCCTGCGTTATCTTCCCCTCTTTGAGGCTCTTTCTGTACTCTTCAAGGTCTTGTTTGAGCTGTTTCGTTTCGTTGGAAAGCGCACCAATCGCGTTCTGCGATTCGCGCATCTTCTCGATCAGATCGGAATTTTTGATCGTGATCTCGATAATCTTGTGAATAGTGTCTTGTGCCATACGTCTCTATATGGGTTTCGTTGTTTTTAATCGTTCGTCATGCTTATCCAGCGCTCGGTCGCCCGGGTTATGCCGCGTTGCCGCTCTTCATCGGAGATCGGATCATCCGACGCGATACGTCCCCATTTCCCGCCGAGGAACTCCGGGCCGCCGGAAGTCGTAACGGAGAAAATGCACATCCGACCGTCATGCGCCACGATTCGAAGGCTGCTCCGATGATCCGTCCAAAGGTTTGCATTCCTGGCCGGAACCTTTATTTGCCGAATAGCCTCTTTCGTGCCGTCCGGCAGCTGCCGATAGACAATCACCGACAACCGGTCAGACCTTCGGAAAGGAACTATTCGAGCGATGCCCGACTTTGGGGCTCGGATGTAATAGAGCGATACGACGTATTCGCCCAGCCGGATCCGCCAGTCGTCAGCACCTCCGGCTTCAATCTGTTCCCGAATGCTGGATTCGGGGTAAAATTCCTGTTTCATCTTGTGTTGTTTTTTATGTGTTTTGTCTGTTTCGAGCCTCGATCCCGCCGGGCCCTCATATTCTGGAGCGTCAGTTTGGCCTGCTTGATCCGATGATTGCGAATCCCGTTGATGATAATCATCAATTCCTCGCGGTTCAACTCGACCGTCCATACCGAATAATCGGCCGTCACCGGGTGGCTATTTGCTTTTCGTGTCATGGTTCCCGAAAAATCACTATCTTTGTTCTGCGTCTTTGGGTGATCCTTCGGGGTTGCCCTTTTTCATTCTGCTGCCCGGTGACGGGCATCGAATCCGCAGGCCTCTTTGCAACCCGAAATTTCGATTGTTTTTCATATCGTGGACAACTTATCCATCCGAATAATTCCGAGCGAAAATACCGCACTTTTCGTCAAAAAGGACCGGTGTCTGCATTCTGTGGTTCCTCCGGGCCGTCATAGTCGGTGAGGCTCGTGACACTCCGGTTGAACCGGAAGCAGACCTCCCCGGTACGACCGTCCCGCTGTTTGGCGATGATGAACCGCCCCACGCCGTGCGAGGAGATAGTTCCGTAACGCCCCGTCCGGATCGTTTGAATGCCGTAATACTCCGGGCGCATGATGAACAGCACCATATCGGCGTCCTGCTCGATGGCTCCCGATTCACGGAGATCAGACAGCAGCGGCGTTTTGTCCTGACGTTCCTCAACCTTGCGGGAGAGCTGTGCCAAGATGACGACCGGTATATCCAGCTCTTTGGCCAATTGTTTGGCCGCACGCGACATATTGGCCACCTCACGCTCGCGGCTCTGCTGGCGGTCGTCTCCATCGAGCAGTTGCAGGTAGTCAATCACCACCATCCCGCACTTGCCCCGGCGGTGCATCCTCCGGCATTGCGCCCGTATCTGCGTCATCGACGTGGCCGGGCGGTCGCTGATATGGATCGGCAAAGCTGCGAGTTCGGCCTCAACCCGTTCCAGCGTCCCCCACACCTCGGAGGTGATGCTACCGGCACGGTAGGCGTTGGCGTCGACATTGCTCCGGCCGATCAGCAGCCGATCGGACAACTGCGTATCGCGCATTTCCAGCGAGAAGAAGCAAACCGGCGTACCCTGCCGGGCGGCGCTGTCCATGAAGTGCAACGCGGCGGCACTCTTACCCATACCGGGACGTCCGGCCACAACGACCAACTGCCCGCCACGCCAGCCGCCCGTATAGGTGTCGAGGCTCCGCAGACCCGTTGTGATTCCCACGGGCTGCCCGGAGGCGTAGGCCCGGCATCGGCTTTCGAGCTGCTGGAGCGATTCCCGGAGGATCGCCCCCAAGGGCCGCAGGTCGCTGGTCGAAGTGGATCGGTCGCCGATCGCGGAGATCTCCGCCGTCGCCCAGTCGAGTACTCCTTCAGGATCAGAAGCCGCGCGGGCCGCCAATTCGTAACTGAACACCACCAACCGGCGGCGGGTTTCGGTCTCTTTCAACTGGCGGGCCCAGGATACGCAGTTCACACCCGTGCCAACATTGTTCGACAAGCCAACCAGATAGGCCGACGGAACCCGGGGCTCTTTACCTGTCGAGGTGCGTAATGCCGAGGCAACGCTCGCCAGGTCGACACTCTTTCCCCGATCATCGAGCGAGAGAATCGTCTCGTAAATGCGACGGTTCATCGCATCGGCAAAGGTCTCTCCCGTCAGCAGGCTCCGCACATCGGGCAGGTAAGCCGGTTCGAGGATCAGCGCACCCAGCACAGCACGCTCCAGCTCCGGGGATTCCGGCAGCCCCTGCGCGGAAATATCAGTCGAGGAGTTCATACGGTCGTTGCGTCTCATGGTTTGGTGTATTTGAGGAGTTCTGACGGCGGGTCCACGTCCGAACGGCGGCCCGCCAGTCCTTCATTTTGTTCGAGCCTACCATCCAGCCTTTCGATTCGTAGAAGTCCACGAACTGACGCGCGTCGACGGCGTAGCCTTTTTCGGAAATATAGTCGCTTACCTCTTGGAGCGAGGGAGCCACAAACGCCGCACGTTTCGTGGCGACTTTCTCTATACTCTCTTTCTCTTTTACTTTACTTTCCTTTACTTTAATAGCGAGGCTTTGCGATCGCATTGCAATCGCATTGCGATCCGTTTGCGATGCTCCCCACCGGGAAGCGTTTCCCAAACGCCCAGCTTCAGAGCGTTTTGCACGCTTCTCGTTAAAGGCTTGCATCCGGCGATTCAGACTCTCCGAAAAGAAGATCCGGTCGTCTTTTACCTTGAAAAGATCATAGTTGTAGACCACCGTTCGCACCTTCTCGGCCGAGGTGTTATAGCGTCGTGCCAGGGCAGGGATATTGGCCACGGGATAGGTGTAGTCGGGTTGGTCGCGGAGGGTTTCGACCAGCATCCAATAGATGCCGTATCCCTCCATCCCGAGTTGTTCGATCATCAGCACGCATTTGGGATCATCCTTGGCGTTGCTGTCGTGCGTAAAGTAGTAACAATCCTTGTTCATACCGCCTCGTGGATAAAGTAACGCTTGAACTTCAGAATGCTGTCCCGGACTTTCTCGCGAACCCATACGTCCGACACGTCGATTCCCATATTGCGCAGGTAGCGGATCGTACTCCGGGGATCGGGAATGCTTAACCGTTCGGCAATGTCAAATGTCGACCACATTCCGCCGCATACAAGCAACGAGAAAACTCGAAATTCGCTGTTTCTTAAATGATAGGTACTACCTTTGTGGAAGACTTCGTAAAATGCCCCTGCGCGTCGGCCTTGGACGCCGGGGGCGTGTTGTTTCTGATCCATACCTCCGGCTTTTTATTTACGGTTGGCACTTTCGGCAAGACGCAACGCAGCATCCGCGCGACGATCCTCGCGGTGTTCGGTACGGGATTCGATCCAGGCAAGGAGTTCCCGTTTCGAGAACACCACGCGGCGCCCGAATTTCTTGTAAGGGATGGATTCTTTGAAGACAAGGTTGTAGAGGGCCGACCGTGTGGTGGGAATACCCTGCTCGGTGATGAAGCGGGCGGCATCCTCGACATTCATTCCGTCTGTCTCGACGGGTTCATTCTTGCGGCGAAAGTCTGCCAGTTTCGGAAGGATGGCATTCACTGCATCGCTGATGATCGTTTGCAGTTGCGCCGGAGTAGTTACGATAATGGTGTTGTCCATAGCATCGTGTTTTTTGATTCAACACTGGCCCGCGTCCGGGCTTTGGTGATCGATCACGATGCAAAGGAGCAAACAAAATGGACGTCGGACTAAACGTCGGACGTCCTAAATTTTTATTCGATGCCTATCTTTTTCAGCCATTCGGCAGCAGCCTCTTTTGCCGATTGTTCTGTTTTCTTATAGGCTACGGTATCTTGCGGCCTGGCTTCTATATTTCCACCTGTAACAGCCTCAACAAAAGCAGCAAGGGTCGTTTTATCTTTCGTTTTTCTTAATCCTAATCGATCGATCAACCCCCAAACTGCGGCAATTCGGTAAGTACGTGGTATCTTTTGGTAATTAAACCTCGTTTTCGATTCCTGCTGTTCTTCTGACTCTTTGAGTTGTTTTTCACCGTGTAAGTATAGGTCTTTCACTCTTTTCATATCCAAGTCATAAATAGAAGATATTCGATCTACAAATCGGATAAAAGAACGCATATCCAACAAGGCACGATTCAAAACCCGGTCCATTCGATCTATGTTTCTCGAATTGAGCTCCAACTCTTCGAATATTTCATCCTCACAATTCAACAATATCGTATCATCAAATACGTTATAACAATCAAGATAATTCTCCGACAGATGGTGTAACCGCATATAATTTTGAACTGCAACTTTCTGCGCCTCGTGATCTGCCCGGCGATCATTATTGATTGGCTGGTAACATATTATGGGACGGATTCGATTCAAAGCCTCCGTAATCAGGACATAATCACTCATCATATCATACAGTAGATGTTCCCGATGCCCTTTCGTAGGAGCATTGTAAAATACTAACTCCAGTTTATCAAACCTACTCTCTCCGCCGGGAAATCGCTCATATTCCAGATAGGCCCGATATAGATGAAACCGTATGCCCGGGATATTGCCTATATTTGAGTCTCTGGCCGACAAACCCGCTCTTTGCATATTATCTTTCCATTGCAACACTCCGTATGCGGAACTGAGCAGATTACGGCCCGCTTCATATCTCGGCTCTCTGTCCCGACCAAGCAATTCATATATTAAACGCATCATGACTATCTCTAAAATTTCGTTAATATTTCAGCATTCTTTTCCCGCTCCTCGCGTTCGAAGCTGGCCAGGTAGTTCTCCGTTGTTTTGAGGTCGCTGTGCCCCAACGATTCGGAGATATAGGCGATGTTCGCACCGGCACGCTTCAATACCGTGGCGAACGAGTGCCGGGCCGTATAGGTCGAGATCGGCCCGATGCCGAGCTGCTCGCCCACCTCCTTCATGCGCTTGTTAATCGAGTGCGTCAGATCCTTGGTCCGGTTCTTGGTCGTCATGGCATCCTCCCGGCCCGTCAGTATCGGAAAGATGAAGGCATCCGGTCGTTTCGGATTGCCCCAGCGGTCAATGATCTCCTGCATCGGAGGGGTCAGCACCACCCGAATATCGCGCAGCGTGCGGAGCGTATGCTCGGTCTTTGACCGGATGAAACAGATCTCCCCATTGACAATATCCCGATACCGCAGCCGCACGAAATCAGCCACATTGATCCCGTTGCACAGATAGAGGAACAGCCAGTAATCCCGATAGCGTGCCGTTGTCTGCCGTCCGTCATCGTAGCGGGCAATCTGCCCGATCTGCTCCAATGTAAGGGCCATTTTGCGCCCCGTTCCGGCCTGGATGCAATATCGCCCCGGCCCCCGGCCGAACGGATATTGCGCCTCGCGGATAACTCCCTGCTGCCTGGCTATGTTGAGGATTGCCCGAAGCGTTCGCAGATGGATGGCTATTGTGGTCTGTGCCTTGCCCTCCTTCCGTAGAAACAGCGCATATTTCTCCAGCCAGGAGACCGTAATGGATTCGAAACGAATACGAGGTCCTGCAAACCGTTCCAGCCCTTTGAGCACGTTGTCGTAAATCAGCATATTGCCGACCTGCTGGGCTGTTCTCAATGCCTCCATCCGGGCCCGGAACGCTGTGTTTACCGTATCCGTGGCAGCTCCTTTCAGTCGGGTGTTGAGAGCATCCAGCGAGAAACCACCCGAGGCGGCCAGTTCCTCAACGGCTGACCGCACGATCTGATAGCTGCTTTCGATGTCCTTGCGAACCGATACCACCGCCCGTGCCTTGGTCGTCGGCATCACCTCCCACTCCTCCGGGGTCAGGTCTTTCCCCGTGGAGTAATACCACCGGGCCCGCTTATAGGTGACACGGATCTTTACGGGACATTTTCCATCCGACTTTGTGCGGCGGGTGTCCAGCATGACGGAAACGGTTATACCATCTTTGGAATATTGGAACATTTGACGGGGCATTTAGCGTGTGCAAATTCCAGGATTTGCACACAATTTGCACACAAAATTACAAAATCCAGCGAAATAAACAAAAACAGAATGAAATAAAATAGCTATATTTACATCTGGAATACAGCAATTTACAAAACAGAATAAGAACAGGCAAAAACCGCCAAAAATCGGCGAATTACGCTTTGGGAGCAGGGGGTCACAGGTTCGAATCCTGTTACCCCGACAAAATGAAAACCAGCCGTTTGCAGCAATGCAGACGGCTGGTTCGCTTTTGGTCCGGCCCATGCCGGGCGGGAAAAGGCAAGTCACCGGCAAGAACGGGTGCGGACGGCCGGACAGAATGGCCGAACACACGAAATCTCATGCCCGGAACTGCGGCCAGCCACAATGGCCGGACGCAAACCGTCCCATGCAGCCGGATTCAACGGCCCGCCAAGCGCGCCACAGCATGGGCCCATGCCGAACGGAGAAAGGCCGCAGGCAGAGGCTCGTCGTAGACCAGCCGGTGTTTCCACCGGCTCCGCCACCAGCGAAGCAGCCGCCCGTGAAGCGGTGGCGGCGATACGTCGGGGCACCGCATGGCCTCCTCCAACACCCTGCTCTCGAGCGCTGCACTGCACACGGCCGGCGGGACCGCCGCGGCGTCGAGCCCCAGATGACCGACACACAGCGCATCGAGGCAGTCGAGAAACCGCTCCATCCGCAGACTCCGCGCCTGCTCCGCAAAAACAGCCCAATCGATCTCTTTCCCGCACCGGTCCAAGAACTGCCGCCAGTCGGCCAGGTGGCGCAGGCCGAACCCTGCCGCGGCGAAATGCACGGCGGCATGCCGCAACAGATGGAGCGCCCCGAACTGCGGCGAGGGCAGCAACACCCGCTCCCCGCCGACATCGACCGCTACAGGGCCCGACACCGCCAGGCGTTCCAACAGCGGTTCGAGCCGCACATTCGAGGCATGGGTCCGCGAATCGAAAAAGCAGGCGTGGTTCTCAACCGCCACCCTGCCGATCCGGAAGGTCGTGTGGTGGCCGTCGAAGGCTCGTTCCGGGGGGCCGAACCGCTCCGCAAGGCAACGGTCCGCTTCGCGCCGGCGACCGAAAAACCAGACATCGACATCGCCGCACGGACGAAGAGCCGGCACGGGATAGAGCCGGCTCAATCCGTAGCCCTTGAGCAGCATCATCGGCAGCCCCTCTTCACGTGAGAGCGCAGCCAGCCGCACGACGGTATCGCGCTGCGCAAGCCATCGGGCCTCCAGCAGCTGCACGTGGCAGGCCCAGGCCAGCCGCACCTCCCGGGGTGGAGCGGCGGCACCGGATAAACGGCCGACCACGGGCCACACCATGCCGGCCACCCCGTGTGCGGCCGCCAGGCGGAACATGCCGTGCCACCACACGGCGGCTTCGCCCGGCCGGAACCCGTCCCCGGAAGGTTCCGTACCGACCGCCGTGCGCTGCAATGCCTCCCGCATCCAGCCGATCAAACACGTTTCGGGTCGCTGCATGGTTGAAAAACGGGCAAAAGTCATACCGGATTCGAAAATAAATGGGCCGCCACTTCTTCGAAATTCATAAAAAAGTCGTACCTTCGTAGTCGATCCGGACCCCTTTTTATACAAAATGATCCTCCTGAACGAAAAAAAAGAGTGCTGCGGCTGCGGTGTCTGTGCCGAGAGTTGCCCGGCCCGCTGCATCCGGATGGAGGAGGACGCCGAGGGGTTCCTCTACCCCGCGGTCCAGGCCGACGCCTGCACCGGCTGCGGGCTCTGCGAGCGCATCTGCCCGATGCGCCACCCCGCGCCCGAACGCGCGCCGTCGGAGGTGTGGGCCGCACGAAACAACGATGCGGCCACCCGCACCGGCAGCTCGTCGGGCGGCATCTTCCTGCCCCTGGCCCGCCTCACGCTCCGCAAGGGAGGTCTCGTCTTCGGCGCCGCTTTCGAGCCCGATACGTTCGGGGGGGGGCAATTCGGCACCGCAGCGCCACATGCGAGGAGGAGCTCGCGACACTCGCCAAATCCAAATACGCACAAAGCGATACGTCCGGAACCTTCCGGGAGGTAGCCCGCGCCCTTGACCAGGGTCGCGAAGTCCTCTACACAGGCACCCCCTGTCAGATCGCCGGGCTGCGGGCCTTTCTGCGCGGCCGCTCCACCGACCGCCTCGTGACGGCCGAATGCCTCTGCCACGGCGCACCCTCCCCGGGCCTGCTGCGCCGTTACCTGCAGGAGCTCACCGAAGGGCATCCGATTCTCGGCATCGACTTCCGCGACAAGCGCGACGGCTGGCGCAAATACCGCTTCACGGTGCGGACCGCACGCCGCACCTACAGCATCACGGCCCGCAAGGATGTCTATTTCCGGGCATTCCTCGACGACTGGACCCTGCGCCCGAGCTGCTACGCCTGCCCCTTCAAGTCGGGGCGGAGCGGCAGCGATCTCTCGCTGGGCGATTTCTGGAACGTCCGGGAGGTCCTCCCCGAATCCGACGACGACCGCGGCACGAGCCTCGTGCTGGCCTATACACAATCGGGAGCCGGCCGCCTGGCCGAACTCTTCGCCGCAACGGATGAATCGGGCCGGCCGGCATTCGACTCGCAGCGCCTCGAATGGGACGGGCGCATCCGCCGGCGCAACGGAGGGTTCAAGACCGAGGTCGAAATCCCCGCGGCCCGCACGGCCCTTTTCGACGAGCTGGCCGCATCGGAACGGGTCACCCGACCGCTTTTCCGCCACATCTGGCCCGGACGGATACAACGGCTCAAGCGGCTGCTGCATCGCATCACGGCATACAAGCACCACAGATCCATACATGAAAATCGCATTACTGACCCTGCCGCTCAACTCCAACTACGGCGGCGTTCTCCAGGCCTTCGCGCTGAAGAGCCACCTGACCCGACTGGGCCACGAGGTATGGCTCATCGACAACCGCAAACGCCTCAAACCGGTGAGCAACGCCTTCCTGAAGACCGTCCTGCGCCGGGCCGTGGAGTCGCTCTTCCACCCCAAGGAGATCTTCGCCGAGATGAACACCCTGCTGACGCAGGACTACAAGAAGTCGGAGATTGAGAAATTCATCTACCGCCGCCTCACGCCGAAGACCCAGCCGGTCTTCGACGCCGCGGATTATGCCGAGCTGGCCGCTTCCGGGAACGGATTCGACCTCTACATCGTCGGCAGCGACCAGGTCTGGCGCCCGCGCTACGCAGGCGACCCGGAGCTCTATTTCTTCTCGTTCCTGGAGGGAAGCGGCGCCCGGCGCATCTCCTATGCCGCTTCGTTCGGCGCCGCCGACTGCGAATACACGCGCGAACAGCGCATGCGCTGCGGAGAGCTGCTGGCCGGGTTCGAAGGGGTTTCGGTGCGTGAAGACACCGCCGTCGGGCAGTGTCGCGAATACTTCGGCTGCGACCGCGCGGTACACGTGCTCGACCCGGCGATGCTGCTGACGGCCGACGACTACCGCGCGCTCTTCACCGCCGGTTCCGCACCAAGCGACACGCTCTACTGCTACCTGTTCCGCGTGAAGCCCGGGGCCCGGCACATCCTGCAGGATTTCGCCGAACGCCACAACCTGCGCATAGTCCGCACGACGGACCGCCCGAATGCGGCGCGGGGAAAGATGCCCGGCATCGACGAGTGGCTCGCCGGGCTGCACGAGGCGCGCTACGTCATCACGGACTCGTTCCATGCATGCGTCTTCTGCATCCTCTTCCACAAGCCCTTCGCCGCCTACATCAACCGCAGCCGCGGCTCGGCGCGCATCCACTCGCTGTTGAAGCAGTTCGGGCTCGAGTCGCGCATCCTCTCATCGGGGCTGCAGGAGATCTCGATGCTCGACACGCCGATCGACTGGGAGGCGGTAGACCGGATCCTGGAGCGGCGACGCGCCGAGTCGTACGCATTCCTCGATGCACACCTCTGCCCGGCATCCGATACGGTAACGGCAGCCGAGCCGGACGGACGGACGGCAACCGCCAAGGCTCCGGCCGGAACGGGCAAACGGATCCCCGCGGCCAAGGCCCCGCTGCCCGAAATCGTCTGAAGGAGACGTACCGGCACGCCGTTCCGCGCGCCCGGAGGTCGTGCGGAACGGGCCGTCAAACGCCGGCCTCGCGGCTGATGTCCGCCACCGTGGCGCGGACGTAGGCGATCAGGTCCGCCGGTGCGATCTTCAGCTGCAGGCCGCGCACCCCGGCACTGATGTAGATGAACGGCTGGGCTTCGACCGACGCATGGATATAGGTCGGGAAGGATTTTTTCATGCCGATCGGCGAACAGCCGCCGCGGATGTATCCCGTCACGGGCAGCAGTTCCTTCATCGGGATCAGATCCACCTTCTTGTTGCCCGAGACCCGGGCCGCCGCCTTGAGGTCCACTTCGTGGTTGCCGGGAACCACACAGACGAAATAGCCCGTGCGGTCGCCCTTGAGCACAAGGGTCTTGAAGACGCAGGCAATCTCCTCGCCCAGCTGCTCGGCGACGTGCGTCGCCGCCAGATGCTCCTCGTCCACGCGGTAGGGCACCAGTTCGTAGGCGATCTTCGCACGGTCGAGCAACCGTGCGGCGTTCGTTTTCTCTATCTTCGAATGGCTCATATTGTCTCTTTTGTCGTTCGATCTCCCGCAAAAGTAATTTATTTTCGGCGAATCGGTACTTTTTGGTTACATTTGCCCTTATGATGCTCTGCCGGATCATCCTCCTCGCAACAGCCCTGCTGTACGCACTCGGTGCCGCAGCCCAGACCACGCGCGTGCGCGGCCGGGTCACCGACGCCGCCGACGGACATCCCCTGCAGTTCGCCAGCGTCGTCTTCCCCGGCACCACGACGGGAATCACCACCGACGAAAAGGGCATCTACGCGCTCGAGACGCGCGACACCTCGACCCGCGTCCAGGCCTCGATCGTGGGTTACACCCCCGCCACGCAGACGATCACCCCCGGAGCATTCAACGAGGTGAACTTCGCCCTGCAGGCCATGGAGTTCGGCATCGACCAGGTGGTCATCACCCCGGGCGACAACCCCGCGCTGCCTATCCTGCGCGAAGCGATCCGCCGCCGTGCGGAGAACGACCCCGAGCAGTACGACACCTACCGGTGCCGCACCTACACGAAGATGGAGCTCGACCTGACGAACATCCGCCCCGGATTCCGCAACAAACGGCTCCAGCGCAACTTCGGATTCGTCTTCGACTACATGGACACCTCGGCGCTCACCGGACAGCCCTACCTGCCGGCCATGATCTCCGAGTCGTCGGCCGACCTCTACCACAGCCTCAGCCCCTCCTTCACGCGCGAGGTGATCCGCGCCAGCCGCGTCTCGGGCGTCGAGGACAGCTTCGCCGTCGCCCAGTTCACGGGCGGCATGCACGGCGACGTGAACTTCTACGACCACTTCATCGACCTGTTCGACGTGCGCTTCGCCGGACCGCTCGGTCCGGGCGGCACCTCGTTCTACAACTATTTCCTGGTGGACAGCCTCACGGTCGATGGCCGCAAGACCTACAAGATCCGCTTCCACCCCCGCCGCCTGACCTCGCCGGTGCTCGACGGCGAGCTGCACATCGACTCGGCCAGCTATGCCCTGCGCTCGGCCTCGGCCCGCATGCCCCGGGGCGTGAACGTCAATTGGATCCGCCACCTGCGTCTCGACAACGAGAACAGCCCCACACCGGACGGTCGCTGGTTCCGCGACCGCGACCGTGTCTCGGCCGAGTTCTCGCTCACGACGGCCGACTCCTCGAAGCTCGTCTCGTTCATCGGCACGCGCGAAATCACCTATTCGGACGTGCACATCGGCGAGCCGATCCCCGAGGAGGTGCTGCGCATGGACAACCGCGTGGTACTGGCCGACGAGGAGACCAACCGCCGCGACGAGGCCTTCTGGGATTCGGTGCGCCCCTACGCGCTGAGCGACCGCGAGCGGGGCATCTACTCGATGGTCGATTCGATCCAGGAGGTCCCGCTCTACCACAACATCTACACGCTCATCAATACGCTGATCGTCGGTCACTGGAACACGAAGTACATCGGCATCGGCCCCTACTACAAGATGGCCAGCTTCAACCGCCTTGAAGGGTTCCGCATGCAGCTCGGCGGGCGCACGACCACCGAGCTGAGCCGCCGCTTCCGCATCTCGGGCTATGCGGCCTACGGTACGCGCGACGGACGGTTCAAGGGAGGCGGGAGCCTCGAGGTAGCCTTCAACCGGCAGCTGACGCGCGAGCTGACCCTCTCGGGCCGCCACGACGTGCTGCAGCTCGGCGCCGGCGAGAATGCGCTGACCGAGAGCAACATCCTCTCGTCGATCCTCTCGCGCGGCGACACGCGGCTGTCGATGGTGGACGAAGGCGACCTGGCCTACGAACACGAATGGCGCCACGGCGTGACGGCCTTCCTTGGCACACGGCTCAGGAGGATCCATGCCAACCGCTACGTCCCGATGCGCTACCCCGACGGCCGCCCGGCCGGTTCCGTCGCCGACGCCTCGGTACGCGTGGGGCTGCGCTTCGCCAAGGACGAAACCGTCTACCGCCTGCCCTTCGACAAGCAGTCGCTCGGATCGAAATACCCGATCACCACCCTCTTCTTCACGGCCGGCATTCCGGGAATCCTCGACCGAAGCAGCCGCTACTGCCGCATCGAGGGATCGCTCCGCTACCGCCCCGAACTGCCGCCTCTCGGCTACTCGGACCTCACGCTGCAGGGCGGCCACATCTCGGGCCGGGTCCCCTACCTGCTGCTCAAGCTCCATGAAGGCAACGGCACCTACTTCTACGACCCCTACGCCTTCTCGTGCATGGACTACTACGAATTCGCCTCCGACACGTGGTTCGCCTGGTTCTACGAGCACCACTTCAACGGCATCCTGCTCGGTCGCCTGCCCCTGATCAAGCGACTCAAGTGGCGCGAAGTGGCCATCTGCAAGGGTGTCTGGGGCACACTCTCCGAACGCAACAACGGCGCACGCCCCGGCTCGGGCGCCCCGCTGCTCTTCCCGCCGGGCATGTCCTCCGTCTCGACGCCCTATGTCGAGGCGGGCTTCGGCATCGAGAACATCCTGCGCATCTGCCGCGTCGATTTCATCTGGCGCCTCACGCACCGCGACCCGCCGCCCGGCGAACGGATCCAGCGCTTCGCGGTCAATCTGGGCGTGCAGCTCAAATTCTGAAGCCCGAAGGTTCAGGGTGTCGGATTTTTAGCTACCTTTGCCCGCTGAAAACGACACGACGATGAAAAAAGCTGCGCTTTTCGACATGGACGGCACGCTGGTGGACAACACCCCGGCCCACATCCGCGCCTTCGAGATCTTCTGCGACCGCTACGGAGTCCGCAACTGGAAAGAACGCCTCTCCCAGGGATTCGGCATGGGCAACGACGACATCATGCGGCTGATCCTGCCCGAGGAGGTGATCGCCTCGCGCGGGCTGCAGGCCCTGGCCGACGAGAAGGAGGCGATCTACCGCGAGATCTACGCTCCGGAGATCCGCCCCGTCGCAGGACTCCGCGACCTGCTCCTCCGCCTGCGTGCGCTGGGCATCCGCTGCGCCGTCGGGTCGTCGGGCTGCCGGGCGAATGTCGATTTCGTGCTGGAGCGCTGCGGCATTGCCGAATTCTTCGACGCCCGGATCTCAGGCGATGCGGTCACGCGCTGCAAACCCGATCCGGAGATCTACCTCAAGGCGGCCGAAGCCCTGGATGTCACCCCGGGCGAATGCATCGTTTTCGAGGATGCCAAGGCCGGCATCGAGGCGGCCCGCCGGGCCGGAGCCGGACGCATCGTCGCGCTGGCCACCACCCTGCCGCGCGAGACGCTGCTTGCGGAGGCGGACGCCGACCGCATCGTCGATGACTTCACGCAGGTCACCAACGCCGACCTGGCCTGACACACCACACACGGAAAATAACCCAAAAACACCCTATATCCAATCATGTTCCGCGGATTCCTTACCGTCACGCTGCTGGTCGTCTCCAACGCCTTCATGACGCTGGCATGGTACGGCCACATCGCATTCAAGTCGAAACTCGAGCGCTTCGGCCTGATGGCCATCGTGCTCCTGAGCTGGGGCATCGCCCTGTTCGAATACTGTTTCCAGGTACCGGCCAACCGCCTCGGTTCGGCCGAATTCGGAGGTCCCTTCTCGATCTGGGAGCTGAAGGTCATCCAGGAGGTGGTCTCGCTCTCGGTATTCACCCTCTTCGCGCTGGTCTTCATGAAGTCGGACACGCTGCGCTGGAACCACCTGGCCGGATTCCTCTGCATCATCCTGGCCGTCTACTTCATCTTCCGCAAGTAAACCCGGCAGACTGCCGGCCACAAACACGGTGCGGGGACGGATATCCGTCCCCGCACCGTATCTTTTCCTATGGGACGTTTCCTTTCCCGCCGCTATCCGAACAGCGAGAGATAGAACTCCCGGTCGGCGACATCCGAGGCCTTGATCCGCGACTTGAGGCGCGACTTGCGGGCATAGACGTTGGCCACGCTATCGCGCATGAAGAGGCTGATGACCTGCGGCGAGAAGCCGCCGAAGACGTAACACAGCAGCCGGCAGTCGGACTCCTTCATGGCGGGGAAATCATGTCGCAGGCGCCGCATCGCCCCGTCGTGCACGGCATCGACCATCTGCTCGACCTCGCGCAGCATTTCGCCGCTCTCGGCAAACCCGTCGATGAGCTCCTTCACCTGACGGAACATCACGGCCTGCTGCGAAGCCGTATTCTCCCGCTCGTAAAAGGTCTTCCCGAGCCGGTCCACGATATCGAAGCGTGTGGCGACCAACCCCTTGAGCCGGTCCTCGACGATCCGCCGCTGCTCGAGCCGCTCGGACAGACGGCCGTATTCGGCGCGGGCCTCGCGCACGAGCGACAACTGCCTGAGGCTGCGCTCGCGCTGCAGCCGCATCTGCTGCCGCACGACCCAGGCCGCGCCTCCGGCCGCCAGCAGCGCCATGGCGGCGATGACCATCTCCCAGCGTCGCCGGCTCCGCATCCGATACTCGGCAAAGGCGGCCCGTTCGCGCAGGAACTCCTTCTCGATCATGCCGGCCGACTGCCTCAGGGCATTGCGGTTGAGCGAGTCGTTCATGAGAATATACCGATGGATGTCGCGCGACGCCTCGCGGTAACGGCCCGCACGGACATTGGCCCGGTAGGCCGTATAGAGCAGTGCGGGCAGGTCGTTCGGATCGCTCGTCCGGCGCTCGGCCTCCTGCAGCGTGCAGAGCGCACTGTCCGGATGGTTCCGAAGCAACTGGACCCGAGCCCGGGTGGCCAGTCCCGCATGCGTCGTGTCGCCCCGGACCGAAGCCTCGATCCGGCCGAGCAGCTCCTCGGATATGCGCACCGTATCGGGGATGATATAGAGGCGGGCGAATTTCCCGAGACACTGGCGGGCCAGCGAATCGTCGTGCAGTTCATCGGCCAGGTCGAGCGCCATCGAGCAGCATCGCCGCGCCTGCGCGGGGTCACGCATCCGCAGCGCCGTCTCGGCCATGCCGAGCAGGGCGATGACGGCATCGTGCGAATCACCGCCCCGGATCACCAGATCGCGGGCTTCGCGGTAGTAGCGGTGGGCCCGAGCAAAGTTCTGCTCGGCGTGATAGACCTCGCCGATACGCAGATAGAGCAGTCCGAGGTAACGGGGCTCGTCGATGCGGCGCAGTTTCTCCTCGACCTCGAGGTACATGCGGAGCGCCCCCGACTTGTCGCCCCGCTTCCAGCAGGCGCGTCCGCTGTAATAGAGCATCTTGCAATGGTTGCGCAGGTCGTGCTCACGCGGTCCGTAGTAGGCCTCGGCGATGCGCAGCAGCGAGTCGTCGGGCACGTCGAGCGCTCCGCGGTCGGCAGCCTCGACATAGAGCAGCGCATAACGGGCACGGCGGGTCTCGCCGCCGAGCGCCTCGGGCGGAATCTCGCGCAGGATGCGCAGGACGCTGTCGGGTTGCGCGGCGACGATCCGGTCGGCGGCATCGAGCATCCGGTCGGTGGTCCGGTCATCCCCCGAACAGCCGGCACAGGCAAGCAGCGCGCCGATCAGGACAAGCAGGGTTCGTAGCATAACGGTACAGTCAAGGTTTCGAAGGTACGGAATAATCGCGACCCGTGCAAGAGCCGGAGGCGGTTTTGCCGCAACGGAGACGGCCCCGAGACCCGCAGCGGCGGGATACGCTCCGCCGCACGGCCCCGTACCCAACGGTCCGAGGACGGGGGAGTAAATCGCGCGCCCCGCCTTCGGGCCCGGCTTGTCCGGACCGCATGAAGCGGGGCGCACGGATTGCATATCCGATTGCAAACCTTGTGTTTGCGGAGATTACTTCAAGTTTTCCCTGTCCTTACGGTAGATCTGGTAGGAGTTCACGAAATTCTGCCAGACGATGTAAGCCGTCGGGGCAATCGATGCGATCGGGTCGAGGAACGACTGGGCCATCCATACGGCCAGCACCGTATTCTTCTGCCCGAGCGACTGCCCGCCGGCCACGGCATCGCCGTAGCGGCGGCCGAGCATCCGCCCCACCTTGAACTGCGCCAGGCAAAGCACCAGGGCCGCCACGGCCAGCCACAGCTCGGTCCGCAGCGACGCGTCGTGCAGGTCGATGATGAAGGCCGTCGTGCGGCCGATGATGACCACCAGCGACAGCAGCCACATGTAGAACGAGATCTGCCCGTGGTCGCCGATCCACTGCGCCCCCTTTGGGAAGACGAAGCGGCAGAACTGCGCCGCGGCGAAAGGCATGATCAGCAGCGGCGCGATACGGGCCAGAATCTCGGTGAACGAGCAGACGCCCGTGCCCGTGAAGGAGATCACCACGGGGGCATAAACCGCCACGGCCATGTTGCACAGCAGGCTGTAGGTGGCCATCGTCGCCACGTCGGCCCCCAGCATGCCGGCAATGACCACTGCGGCCATCGCCACGGGAGCCAGCACGCAGATCATCGCCCCCTGCGCCACGACGGGATCGAACGGATGCAGGGCGGCATAGACGCCCACACACGCCACGGCCTGGATCAGCAGCAGCCAGAGATGAAGCATCGAGGGCTTCATCTGCCGGGGCTTGACGCGGCAGAAGGTGACGAAGAGCATCAGGAAAATCAGTGTCGGGGTGATCATCTGCCCCGACCAGGCCTCCAGAGCCGTCACCTGACGGCAGAAGAGCGCCCCGACGACCATGGCCGAAGGCATGGCCACGGTCTTTACGTTGCGGTGCAACGATTCGAGCACATGCATGATCCTGCGTATTTACCGTCCGGCCGAAGCCGGGCGCCGGGGCCTATGCCAGCAGTTCCTTCACCTTGGCCGAGATCTCCTTGCCGTCGGCACGGCCGGCCAGCCGCTTCGACGCCACGCCCATCACCTTGCCCATCTCCTTCATCGACGAAGCGCCGACCTCGGCGATAATCGCGCGCACCTCGGCCGTCAGCTCCTCGTCCGTGAGCTGTTTGGGCAGAAACTCCTGATAGACGGCCACCTGGGCCAGTTCCTCCTGGGCCAGGTCGGGACGGTTCTGCTGCGAGAAGATGGCCGCCGAGTCGGTACCCTGCTTGGCCAGCTTCGAGATGATCTTCAGCACGTCGGCATCGGGCAGTTCGGCGATCTCCGGACCGGCCGTCTTGGCCTCGATGATGTACTTCTTGGCATTGCGCAGGGCGCTCAGCCGCACGGTGTCCTTGGCCTTCATGGCCTCCATGATTCCTTTCGAAATCTGTTGTTCGAGTGACATAATCAAAAACTTTAGGTATTAATCGTTATCTGTCAGAAATTCCAATACATCGCGCATCATCCGATCGCGCTGTACGCGATCCGTGAGGGCCTCGAACGGGAATCCCGCCACAAAGGTCCGCCCGCCCGAACCGGCTCCTTCCGATGCAACGGCTGCCGTACCGCCGCCCGCATAGCGCATCACCGGGAAGGCACCCTCGCCTGCGGGCTGCAGCCGATCGACCGTCTCGACCGTGTAGGCATCGGGACGGGGCGTTGTGAAGTAGCGGTACTCGCCGCGCGAGAAGGAGGCGTGGGGCGCCACGACCCGGATCCGCCCGCGCAGGGCCTCGGTCTGGGCGCGCGTCGCGAGCAGGCTGTCCGAAGCACAGTGCAGCACCTCGCGGGCGAAATCGCGGCCCGACTCGGGGGCATCCGCCCGCCAGAGGTCCGTCGTGACGTAACAGCCCGAAGCGAAGAGGTTGCCGCCCTGCCTGAGGTAGTCGGCAATAAGGTCCTGCAGCTCATCGGGGAACGTCTCGAACTCGGGATCGAGCACATCACGTCCCATCGATGTAGTCCGCTGCTTGCCGAGGATCAGGTCCACGGCCCGGTTGCCCGCCAGGTGTTTGTCGCCGCGCAGCACGGCCTGCAGCGAGGCCGAGTGGAACGAGTAGCCGGCCGCCGCAATCGAGCGTCCGTGCAGGGCGGCGTAATCGAACGTATTGCCGCCGATCACATCGGTCTCGTAGTCGCAGCAGCTCGCGCCGAGGGCCAGCGAATCGACCGGACAGCGCGCCTGCGCCAGGTCGAAGACCCGCTGCGGCCCGATGTAGGAGATGTCGATCCGGTCGGGCACGCCGTTGTCCTCCCCGGCCAGGAACCCGGCCAGCGAGTCGCACCGCATGCTTCGCGGGGCGCTCACCCGGTCGAACCCATTGACGACAAGCACCGTGCCGCGGCTCTCCGGAACCCGGCCGGCGGCCACCGTCTCGCTCGGGAGGCTCTCGCCGCCGGCATTGACGGCCGTCACCCGGTAGCTGTAGATGCGCCCCGGCTCCTGATCGGCCATCAGGTAGGGGCGCTCCGTGTATCGTCCGTTGTCGAAGCCGCCGTCATCCACGCGCGTATAGACGACATAGCCGTCGGGCACGGCCGTCGCCTCGAGCGAATCGACCGCCGGGACCCACGAGACGCAGACCCGCCCGTCATCGACGAAATCGGTCGTAAGGGCCTCGACGGGCAGCGGCTGCACAACATAGGGCACGTCGTACTGCGAGCAGACGTAGCGCAGGATCCCCTTGTAGACCGCCCGGCTGACGAGGAACTTGAAGCGCGGGTCGCTGCCGTAGCGCATGTCGGCGAAATTCTGGTGCGAGAGCAGTTCGAGCAGCATGGTCGGGACGCCCGGCACGCGCGCCTCGTAGTAGGCGCGGTTCCACAGCCCGCGCCGGTTCCACGCCGGCTCCCACGTGCGCCGGATGTCCGAGACGACCTGGGTCATCACCAGGTCGGTCAGGTCGCGCGAACGGTAGCGGTCGGCACCGCCGTGGAAGCGGCCGCCCTGCTCACGGGTGTAGAAGATGCCCAGCGTGCCGATCGTCTCGTCGCCGTCGCGCACCCCGGCATCGGAGTGGAAGGCCAGGGCCAGGTCGATCGGGATGCGCAGCCCCGCGGAGTCGGGCATCCGTTCGGATCCGCCCGCCAGCGCATTGACCCAGTGGGCACGCGACATGTAGTCGTCCTTGTAGTCGTCGGTGAAGTTCTTGGGCGAATAGACCGAGGCGTCGAACCCGGCCCACTGCAGCCAGTAGCGCGCCCCCTCGCAGAAGCGGGGATAGCCGCTCGTCTCCTCGGGATAGAACGTATCCGCCTGCCGGAGCGAGTCGCAGACCGTGCGGGCCACGTTGCCGTAGCCGCCACCGATCTTCACGGCATCGGCCGAAACGGTGCGGCCGGCCACGCGCGAACGGTTGGTGAGCGTAACGACCGTCTGCTCGCCGGGCGCGAAGGCGAAGCGCCCGAGGTAGATCCACGTGCCGCCGCCCATCGTCTGATTGACGGCGAACTCCGTATCGCCGCCCAGGTGGTGGACCGTATAGCGGGCATCGTCGGCACTTCCGGGCAGCGACTCGTAGCTGACATAGAGGGCATATTCGCCCCGCTGCGGCAGCGTGGCCCGCCACTCGGCGCGCCCCGTCGGCTGCTGGCCCGCAACCGTGGAGATGCGGCGCGTCGTGCCGTCGCGGAAGGGATTCTCGTCGCCCCGGTAGACCTGGCGCAGGTGGGCGAAGCCGCGGCCGCCCGGCTGCCACGCCCCGCTCTCGGCATACTGCTCCGGGACGTCGTTGTCGGCCAGCACCTCGACCCGCTGCACGTCGCGCTCGCGCGGCAGCAGGACACAGGCCCCGGCGTTCTCGAGCATCGGGACCAGGTAAGGCAGCACGTAGCTCTGCGTGTAGAGGTCCTCGCAGGTCTGCCACAGCTGCGAGCGCTGCCACCGCCAGCGGTTCTCCTTCTGGTCGAAGTAGCGGCCGTGGCTTTGCCACAGGGCGATGTGCCGGCCCGAAAGCCCCCGTTCGGGGGTTGCGGCGGCCGACAGGCGGGTGACCAGCGGCCGTTCGGAGCGATTGACGAAGGGGACGACCTGCCGTTTGGCGATCTGCTTGTGCAGCACCGCAGCATTGCGGCAGGCCATCGGGATCAGTTCGCCGACCTCGCGGCGGTCGGTATAGATCTCGATCCGCGCCTTGCGGTACTCGGCCGGCAGGGCTGCGCGCACCGAGTCGCGCATGGCCCGCACGTTCTCCTCGCGGAAGGGATAATAGGAGAGCCCGATCGAGGCGTAGACCCGCACGCGGCCGCGCGAGGCCTGCATGCTCTGCACCCTCACATAGCCGCCCGACACCTCGCGGGCCACGATCCGCGTCAGCGTGCGCCCCACGGCCAGGCGGGTCGAGGCGCTCACGGCGGCAGCCGGAGCCGCATGCGCGGCACCGAGGGCCGCAAGCAGGAGCAATATGCGCAGAAATCTATTTTTCATGTCGTTGCGAAACAAGGAACATTCCGATCATGGTGAAGGCCGCGTTGTAGACCAGCAGTTCGAAGCCGATCCGGTAGTCCCACGCCTCGCGGGCCCACCACTGCACGAGGGCGCTCAGCACGGGGGCCGCAACGGCGATCCACGGCATCCAGCCGTCACGGATGCGGCGCCGCGTGAAGAGGCCGAAGAGGAACATGCCGAGGATCGGCCCGTAGGTATAGCTGGCGACCTTGTAGACCAGGTTGATGACGCTGTCGTCGGCCAGGTAGCCGAAGGCGAGGATCACACCCGCCATGGCCAGCGCCATGAGCAGGTGCACGCTGCGGCGCAGGCGCGTCAGCCGCCGCTCGTCGCAGCGGCGCGTACCCTGCAGGATATCGACCGTAAAGGAGGTGGTGAGGGCCGTGAGGGCCGATCCGGCGGCCGAATAGGTGCTCGAGATGAGCCCGACGACGAACAGGATGCCGACAACGGGCGGCAGTCCCCCGTCCACGGCCACCAGCGAGAAGACCTGGTCGCTCTTGGCCGGAAGCTCCAGCCCGGTGTGTCCGGCGTAGAGGTAGAGCAGCACGCCGAGGACCAGGAAGAGGAAGATCACGAAGATCTGGCTGACAGCCGTCAGCACGATGTTCTTCTGCGAGTCGCGCGGCGTGGCACAGCTCAGGTTGCGCTGCATCATGTCCTGATCGAGGCCGGTCATGGCCACCAGCAGCACGATGCCTGCGGCGAACATCTTCCAGAAATAGCGGTCCGATGCAGGGTCGTCGAAGAAGAAGATGCGCGACATGGGCGAATCGGAGACGGCCTGCACCACCCCGCGGGCCGAGAGGCCGAGTCCGTCGGCGATGAAGACGATCGAGAGGACGAGGCTGCCCACCAGGCAGACGGTCTTGAGCGTGTCGGTCCAGATGAGCGACTGCACGCCGCCCTGCTGCGTGTAGAGCCAGACGAAGGCCATCGTGACCAGCGCGTTGGCCCACAGCGGCAGGCCGTAGTGGTCGAAGACCAGCAGCTGGAGCACTGCACAGACGACGTAGACGCGCAGGGCCGCGCCCAGCATCTTCGAGATGAAGAAGAACCAGGCGCCCGTGCGGTGCGAGCAGATGCCGAAGCGGTCGTCGAGGTACTCGTAGAGCGAGACGACCCGCAGCCGGTAGAAGGCCGGGATAAGCAGGAAGGCCACGACAAGCTGCCCGACGGTGAAGCCCGCAACCATCTCCATGTAGGAGAACGAATCGGCGGCCACCGAACCGGGGACCGAGATGAAGGTCACGCCCGACATGGCGGCGCCGATCATGGCGAAGGCCGCCATGTACCACGGGGTGCGGCGCCCGCCGGAGAAGAACCCGGCGTTGTCGGCCCGGCGGCCCGAGAGCCATGCGACGAGGAAGAGGACGGCGATATAGCCCAGGACGGTGGCGATGACGGCTGCAGGTGTCATGGATGCGGAATCGGTATCAGTTTACGATTCGCCAAAGATACGAAAAAACGCGATACGGAGTCCCCAAAAAGCGCGCGATTTTCAGCTTCGCCGCAGCGGGACGCCCCGCGCGGCGCACGATTTCGCGTCACCGGGAGTCCGAATGCCCCGGAATTTGCATATCTTTACGCCAGACACCTAAAAACAGCAGATATGGCATTTTTCAAGGAATTCAAGGAATTTGCGCTTAAGGGCAATGTCATGGACATGGCCGTCGGCGTAATCATCGGCGGGGCGTTCGGCAAAATCGTCTCGTCGCTCGTGAACGACATCCTCATGCCGCCGATCGGCGCGCTGATCGGCAATGCCGACTTCTCGAACCTGCGTATCGACCTCTCGCGCGTGCGAGACGTCACATCGGAAGCGCTCGGTTCGGTGGCCGAGCTGGCCGGAGGCGGCGAGGCGGCGGCCAAGGCGGCCGAACCGATCTACTGGAACTACGGCGCCTTCATCCAGCAGTGCGTGGATTTCGCCATCCTGGCGTTCTGCGTCTTCCTGATGGTCAAGCTGATGAACCGGCTGATGAAGAAACGCGCCGCGACGCCGCCCGCACCGCCCGCACCCTCGAAGGAGGAGCTGCTGCTTACGGAGATCCGCGACCTGCTCAGGTCGCGGCAGGCCGAGGGCCGGTAACCCCGCGCGGAATACGAATGGATCGGGCGGGCAATCCGCACGGATCACTCGTCCCGATCCTTCGTCTTCGAAGGGGCATACTCCTGCAGCACGTAGGTGGTGAAGATCGGGAAGAACATCATCCCGAGCGACGGCAGCAGCACGCTGAAGAGCTTGCCGATCGCCGTGACGGGGAAGATGGCCGCGCCAACGGTCGTGACATTCATCCAGGCCCACCAGAGCGCGTTGCCGAATCCGTGCAGGTGCGGATTGACGGGCAGTTCGTAGTCGTAGAAGATCAGCGCGGAGATGTAGGTGAAGACGACCACCGTGAAGATGTAGGCCGCAAGCAGGCGCCGCACGCGGTTGCCGACCAGCCAGCCGACGACGATCGTCATGGCCAGGAAGGCCCGCAGCAGCGGAACGAGCCCCAGCAGCATGGCGGCACCGCGCGACAGCTCCACGCCGCTCCACGAAACGATATTGAGGTACGGCACCGAGAGGAGCAGGTAGAACAGGTTGCGCCAAAAGAACCGGGCGCTCCAGCCGTCGGCTCCCCAGCGGACGAAGAAGTCGCACAGAAAGAGCAGGCAGACAACAAACTGCACGGCCAGGTACGGACGCGAGAAGTGCTTGCCTCCGGCAATCACCTCCCACGAGATTGCCACGAGCAGCAGCAGGCCTGCCAGAACCTTGACCGCACCAAGTATTTGCAGGAAACGCGGCCCGGGCGGCAGGGGCCTGCCAGCGCCCGACGCAAGACCGCGGGCAGCCGTGCGGGAGGCGGATCGTCGCCGGGACTTCGAAGCGGCAGCGGAGGAGGAAGGCCGGGACGGACGGCTGTCCGGACGGAGGGAAAGATTTTGCGACATGATGTTTGTTTTTTTATGACCGGCGCATCATGCTCAAAATCAATGCCACAGGCGAAAAACCTCCCGAAAGGACAAAAATCGGACGTATTTTTTTGGCGAAAGTTTTTGCAGGTATGGATTTTTCTATTACCTTTGCACTCGCTTTCAGCAATGGCGGGATAGCTCAGCTGGTTAGAGCGCATGATTCATAATCATGAGGTCGAGAGTTCAAGTCTCTCTCCCGCTACTGAAAAAGAAGGGCACTTACCTCAAAAAGGCAAGTGCTCTTTCTTTTTGCATTTTACAGCCAGGCTTTCGCGGGGTGACGCCGGATCGGACGGAAGCAGCCCGATCAAAAGGCTCAGTCGTCGATCACCTCCGCCTCGACGAATCCGTCGTCATCGGACGAGCGGATCTTACGGTTGATCCGCCGCCACTCGAACGACAGTGCGATGCGGAAGATCCCATACAGCACGAACGACACCCCGGCATAGGCTAGTATGAAGATGCCGCCATAGACGGGAGCGGCCAGGAAGACGAACGAGCAGATCAGGCTCAGGATGTTGCAGGCCAGCAGCCAGCCCCAGCCCCTCACTCCGATCCCGGAGAGTTCGCTCGCCTCACAGATACCCAGCACGGAGTGGAACAGCATCCAGAATCCGACGACATAGATCAGCAGGGTCGCGACGAGCGGCAACGGCATCAACAGGAGCCACACGCCGAAAAGGACCTCAAGCAGCCCCCGGGCCAGGCTCCAGCCCCAGCTGTCGTTCCACTCCCGGTTGGCAAAGGCCCAGAGCACATTGACGATACCGGCGGCGACCAGCACCGCGATAAAAAACGCGGTCATCACGGCCAGCGAGTCTGCCGGCACGACGAAACAGCAGACACCCGTCACGATGCTCAGAATCCCCACGACGAGCGAAACCCACCAATACCGGAAAAGGTTCCGCGTGCGATGCATTTCCTTCCACATAATTCTGTATTTTTTGATTGAACTCAGGCAAAGATAGTCCGGACGCAGCGCATCCGCATTACCCCACCCTGCCCGAAAATGTGCAATTTTTCGTATATTCGCCCCGAATCAACCCACAGGAGAGATGAAGGATATACGAAAAATCCGAGCCGAAGAGCTGAAACTGGGTAATTTTGCGTTCATGGACCTCACCGGCCGAGACTCGAAGGAGTGGATCGGCCAGCCGATGCTCTTCGACGGCGTCGTCTTCGGCTTCTGCCTTTCGGGAAGTTTTCTCTTCCGGATCAACCACCGCGAATTCCGCATGACGGCCAACGAGGTGTTCATCTGTCTGCCCCGACACCTGTTCACGGCCACAGGATGCTCGTCGGACCTGTCGGTCAAACTGCTGCTCGTATCGCCCGAATACCTCTACGCGCTGCCCGTCTCCTTCGGATTCGACTGGCTCAAGCATGTCGAGGCTTCTCCCCGGCTGCCGCTTCCGGCAGAAAAGATTGCGGATCTGACCGCCCTCTACACCCTGCTGGAACGATACGACACCGACGGCAAACAGGCCCCACCGATCCGGGACGCCCTGCTGCTCCCGTTCCTGCTGATCATCATCGCGCAGGTCGAACCGGCCGCCACAGCCTCCGGCGGTTCGAAGGTCTCGCGCCAGGAGTGGCTCACCCGCCGTTTCTTCGAGCTCATGTCGGAACACTTCGAGTCGCAGCGGCAGGTCTCCTTCTATGCCGACAGGCTCTGCATCACCGCCAAACGGCTCTCGGCCGCCGTCAAGGAGACCTCGGGACATACCGCACTCGAATGGCTCAACGAAGCGGCACTGGTCGAGGCCAAACGCTGCCTGAGAACAACCGACCTGACCGTACTGCAGATCTCCGAGGCCCTGCACTTCTCGACCGCCTCCTCGTTCGTGCGCTTCTTCCGGCAACACGCGGGATGCACGCCGCTCGAATACCGGCGGCGATGACGGAGGGCGGCTACGCACAGTCCGCATGTGCGCGGACGATGCGCATGAACTCCTCGCCGGTGATCGTCTCCCGCTCGATGAGGAACGCCGCAGCCTCGTGCATGATCTCCAGATGTCCGGCGATCAGTTCCCGGGCCTTGGCATGGGCCTCGCGGATCAGCCGCAGCACCTCGGCATCGACCTCTGAGGCCGTGGCGGTCGAGCACGTCAGCGCTGCATCGCCGCCCAGGTAGGCGCTGTTCACCGACTCGAGCGCCATCATGTCGTACTTCCCGCTCATGCCGAAGCGCGAAACCATCGCACGGGCCAGCCGCGTGGCCTGCTCGATGTCGTTGGTGGCCCCCGTGGTGACCGACCCGAAGACCTCCTCCTCGGCGGACCGTCCGCCCGTAAGGGTCACGATGCGGTTGAAAAGCGTCTCGCGACTCTGCAGCAACTGCTCGCCCTCCTCGACCTGCATGGTATAGCCGAGCGCCCCGGAGGTACGGGGGATGATCGTGATCTTGTGGACCGGAGCCGAATGGCTCTGCAGGGCGGCAACCAGCGCGTGGCCGATCTCGTGATAGGCTACGATACGCTTCTCCTCGGACGAGAGCACCTTGTTTTTCCGCTGCGCTCCGGCGATCACGGTCTCGACGCTCTCTTCGAGATCGGCCGTGGTCACCCGCCTGCGGCCCATGCGCACGGCACGCAGCGCCGCCTCGTTGATGATGTTGGCCAACTCGGCTCCCGAGGAGCCGGCCGTGGCCCGGGCCACGATATCCAGATCGACCGTCTCGTGCTTCACCCGCCTGAGATGCACTTCGAGAATCGCCTTGCGACCCTCGAGATCGGGCAGCTCCATCTGGATCCGACGGTCGAAGCGCCCGGGGCGCAGCAATGCCTTGTCGAGGCTCTCGGGACGGTTCGTAGCGGCCAGGATCACCACACCCTTGCGGCCGTCAAACCCGTCCATCTCGGTCAGCAGCTGGTTGAGCGTCTGCTCGCGCTCGTCGTTGCCGCCGACGGCCGAATCCCGGCGCTTGCCGATGGCGTCGATCTCGTCGATGAAGATGATGCAGGGAGCCTTCTCGCCGGCCTGACGGAAGAGGTCACGCACCTTGGCCGCACCCATACCGACGAACATCTGCACGAACTCCGAGCCCGAAATGGCGAAAAACGGCACCCTGGCCTCGCCCGCAACGGCTCGCGCGATGAGCGTCTTGCCCGTACCCGGAGGGCCGACCAGCAGGGCACCCTTGGGCAGCGAGGCCCCGATCTCGGCATATCTGGAGGGATCGTGCAGGAAATCGACGATCTCGCGCAGGGTCTCCTTAGCCTCGTCCTGACCGGCCACATCGGCAAACGAGGTCTTCACGTCGGCATCGGCATAGATCTTCGCCCCGCTGCTGCCGAACGACATGAAGTTGCCGCCCTCGCGCATGCGGGCCTGGATGCCCCGGCTGGCCTGACGCCAGATCAGGTAGAAGGCCAGCCCGGGCAGCACCCACATGAGAAAGAAGTTGAGCAGCGGCGAGTTCTCGCGCGGAACGACCCGGTTGAACGCGATTCTCCCGTCGGGATTCGGGCTTTCGGCCTGCAGCAGCCGATCGACCAGTCCGGGGTCGTCGATCGCACCGGTACGGTAGGCCTCCGTGCGGTCGCCGGCTCCCGACGAGGTGAAGTAGATCTCTCCGTTCTTGATGACTACGTCGCGGACCAGGCCGCTGTCCACCTTGGAGATGAAGGTGCCGTAGTCGGTCTCGACGATCCTGCCGCCCGAGAAACTCGGGAAGATCAGCCCGTTGAGCAGCAAGACGATCAGCAGGCCCCACAGTATGCCCGTAAACGGGCTGCCCTTCGGGGCGGTTTGGTTTTGCGGATTCGAACGCTCCATGGTAACATTGCACATTTTCGGCGCAAAAATCGGAAAATCCACCGGTACGCCCCCTACCCGATCGTCCGAAAAAATGTGCAATTTTTCCCGCAAAGGCCCATAACCGGAGCTTTGCGGCAAAAGGTTCCGGCATCCGGAGTTTCGGCGCCGGCAGGATGGAGGTCCGGGGCCGAAGACGCCCACGGGATGGAAGCACGGGGGCACAATCCGTAATCGGGGTAGATATACCGGGAAAATAGATACCGTTCCGCTGCACGGCGCATCGTATCTTTGTCACCTGGGAAATGCTCCCCGGATCAAGCGCGGGAGCATCGCCCCGCAACACCCCGCCGCCCGAAAAGAAAGGGAGACTCCGGACGGCGGAGACCGAAAACCGACAAACAACCGAAAGGATGAGACCCCATATCGTATGCCACATGGTGGCGTCCATCGACGGCCGGATCGACTGTGCGATGGTGGAGAAGATCAGCGGCGACGAATACTGCACGACGCTCGAACAGCTCGATTGCCCCACCCTGCTCGAGGGGCGCGTGACGATGGAACACTACTATGCGGCCAGGGAGCCGTTCGCCCCCTCCGTGAACCGGCCGCTCGGACACGGCTCGGTGTACGTCGCCGAGGAGTCCGACGCCTACATGGTGGCCACCGACACGTCGGGCCGGCTCTGCTGGAACTCGAACCGCATCGACGACGTGCCGCTGGTGTGCATCGCCAGCGAGAAGGCCCCCGCGGAGTATTTCGAAATGCTCCGCGAACAGGGCATCTCCTGGATCGCCGTCGGCGAGGAACGCATCGACCTGAACCGGGCGATGGAGACGCTCTACAGCCGGTTCCGCGTCCGGCGCCTGGCCCTGCTGGGCGGAGGGCATATCAACGGCGGCTTCCTCGAGGCCGGGCTGATCGACGAGGTGAGCCTGCTGCTGGCCCCGGGCATCGACGGCCGCAAGGGCGGGATCTCGCTCTTCGACGGCATCGGCGACGCCTCGCGCATTCCCGTGCCCCTGCGGCTCGAACACGTCGAACGGTTGGACAACGACGTTCTCTGGCTGCGCTACCGGACCATCCGATAGGGTTCCCGAAACCGGCTCCGGGGCATCCGCCAGGCCGCATGCGGGAAAAAAGGGCCCGGGAACGGGACGTTTTCCGAAATAAGCCCGTATCTTTGTCGTATAAAAGAGACAGGCGGATGAAAACCAGTCGCGAAAAGATATTGCAGAGCGCCCTGCAGCTGTTCATGTCGATGAACTACGAGCGCGTCAGCCTCGAGATGGTCTCCCGGTCGGTCGGGCTGACCAAGACGGGCATATTCAACTACTACCCCTCGAAGCTCGATCTCTTCGTGGATGTGGCCGACCATTTCCTCTTCGGCCTGCAGGACCCCGCCAGAAAGTTCGCTCCGTCCGACGGCACGGTGATCGACTTCATCGAGAAATACGTCGATGGCGTGCGCCGCACGATGGATGAGATCGTCCGCCTGGGCAACGTCCGCAGGGAGCTGATGCCCGGCAAGCTGGCCAATGCCGGATATTTCCACCTCTTCCAGCAGGTCCTCTTCTACTACCCCGACGGCCGTCAGAGGCTCCATGAACTGATGGAGAGCGAATACGAGCTGTGGTGCCGGGCGATTCGGGGGGGGGTCGAACGCGGCGAACTGGGCAGCGGGACCGACGTCGCGCAGGCCGCCGCCCTCTTCCGCCAGGTCTTCATCGGGCTCTCCTACCAGATGTCCTTCTCCGACGGCCTCGACGTCGAGCTGCTCAGGCAGCGTTTCCTTTATATATATGGTCTGCTGAAGCGGTAGCGGCGCTTCCGGAACCATTTTTCAAGAATCGAAGCAAAAATATGACCGACCGGTCATATTTTTGCTTTTTTATTTTATCTTTGCATAAACAAAAAATGACCAACAGGTAACTTTTATGGAAAAGGAACAATTCAAACGAATCCAGAGGAGCTTCAACTACACCCCGGCAAGCATCTTCACGAACCAGTGGTCGAACATCGCCTTCGGCGTGGGCATGATCGTCGTCCCGGCCGTCATGCCGTTCGGCATCCGGATCCGCCACCTGAGGATCCTCTCGCCGGCCGCCTTCTCGACGATCCTCATCGTCGGCGGCGTGCTGCTGCTCCTCTTCACGTGGCTGAGCATGCGCAACGCCCGGGCCCTGAAGGCCGAGGGCGGCAAAATCACGGTGGACGGCCCGAAGGTCACCTACCCCGACGTGAAGAAGGGCAAGGTCGAATACCGCACGTTCCTCACCTCGGACATCGAATACATCAAGGACGACGAGGAGGAGAACCAGTGCAAGGTCTCGCTGCCGGACCAGTATGTCGTCTTCGAGACCAAATACTTCGACTCGTGGGAGGAGTTCGAGGCCTTCCGCTCGCTGCTCGGATGATGCACAACCTGAATACAAAACCCTTAAATACCAGAACAACATGATTACACGATTTTCCAAGGCACTGTGCGCCGCAGCGCTGGCGGCACTCTCACTGACCGGCTGCGGCTCGGGCGAAACCTACCCGATGGCCTCCCCGGAGGGACTCGACCGGATCAAGGAGCTGATCCGCACGAACGTCGATACCTCGAAGAACAAGATCTACCAGGTGTCGTGGCACGAGGACCGCGGCGACCGCAAGCTGGAGAACATCCTCACGGAGGTGGAGGCATACTACACCGACACCGAAAACAACGACTACCGGATCGCGTTCACACTCACCGACGGCCAGTTCGTCACCGACGGGCCCAAAAAGAGCGACCGGCAGTACAACTCCTACGAGTGCTCGACGCCGCTCGACCTCGAGGCCATCAACCTCGAATACCTCAAGAAGATCTGCGAGGAGGCCGAGGCCATGGTCAAGGCCGACGAGCAGGGACAGAAACTCACGCTCCGCTCGGCCGGGATGTTCCGCTTCCGCGTATGGCCGGTGCTGCTGCGCGAGACCGACCGCTGGAATCGCAGCGAGGAGTTCCGCGAGGAGTCGAAGCAGCTGGAGGTGGACTTCGAGTTCAACTTCGTCGATGAGAACGAATCGCCCGAATACCAGGGCCGTTCGATCGTGACGAACTACTACACCGTAGCCTTCACGGCCAACGCCGCGGGCGAAGTCTCCATCGACGAGTAACGGCCGCATGGGACTGCTCGGAGGGCCGAAAGGAGGCCCGGAGCCGGCCGCAGCGAAAAGTCCTGCGGCCGGTCCCTTACACGGAGACCGGGCCGGTGAGCTCTTTGCGGCGGGGGTAACCTGCCTCTGCTGCGAAGCCTGGGGCGAGGCCTACGCCTGCTTTGCCGAGACGGGGCGCCGCGATGCGCCGACGCTTTACAACATGGCGCTCTGCTGCTTCGGGGTCGGGTGGTACGAGGAGTGCCACCGCCTCGTCTGCGAGGCCGAGCGGATGCTGCCGCCGGACGAGGAGCCGCGCCCGAAAGGCTCGCTCGGCAGCGCGGAGCAGGGAGGCAGCCCCGGGGATGAGCTTCCCGAACCGTTCCGCCGCCGGGAGGCCGCAGACGGGCCGCCCCGCTGCCCGATGCCCGGCGGCCTTCCCCGCAACCGGGCACGCACGCTGATGCTGCGCCTCCGGGCCGAGGCGGCAGCCCGGCTCGGCCGCCGCGAGGAGGTGCGCGCCATTGCCGCACTTCTGGGCAACCGATACGGACACATCGAAACCTGGATCAAAAAATTCGACCGATGACACCACTCAGAGAACTGTACGAATACTACAACTACCCGAAAGCCGCCACCGAGGAGCGCCGCCGTGCGCTTCTCGAAGAGATCGCGCCCGACGAGCGCGACGAAGACAACGGCGGCCGCACGTCACTGCACCTCGCCGCCGAATTCGCCGACACGGAGGCCATCGCGCAGCTTGCGGCACGCGGGGCCGACATCGAGGCCCGCGACGACGAGGGATGCACCCCGCTGCTCCGGCTGGCCATGCGCCGGGGAGAGAAGAGCATCCCGGGCGACCGGATCGCCGATGCCGGCCGGCTGCTGCTCGACCTCGGGGCCAGCCTGCCCCGCTCGGGGCGCGGAACGACGGCCCTGATCGAGGCGGTGCGCAACCGCCACCACGCACTCGCCGCGGCACTGATCGACTCGGGCCAGCGGATCGACTCGACGGACAACTACGGCAACAGCGCCCTGCACATCCTCTGCGAGGCGGCCGCGCATACGGCCCGGGAGATCCGCCAGACGGAGCGGCGCATCGAGGGCTTTGCCGAGCGGTGGGTCTCCGACAAACAACGTGCGGAGACCCAGCGCGAACTCGAGGAGCAGCAGCAGGAGGCCATGCGCTGCTACATGACGGCGGGGCTGCTGCTCGACAGCGGCGCATTCGACCCCGAGGAGAAGAACAGCTGCGGCAAGACGCCCTTTGCCATCGCCTCCGAAGGCGGGGCCAAATGGGTGAGCGCCCTGCTGTCGGGGCAGGACCCGTTCGACGAGGCGACGATGAAGACCGGAGGCATGGATATCTTCCAGGCGCTGCGGCAGCGCGACATGGAGGCACTCGGAGCCCTGCTGGAGGCGGGAGTCGATCTGCAGCAGGAGTGCACCGATTCGAAGATGTACGACTTCGGGGGGCAGACGCCGCTCGTGTGCGCCCTCCGATGGGGGCAGACCGAGGCTGCGGCCATGCTGCTCCGGGCGGGCGCCGACCCCAACGTCAGGACCTCGAAAGGGACGACGGCCTTTGCCGTCCTGATCGAGGAGGGGTGCCGTATCTCCGACGGCGTGGAGCGTTTCGCCCCGCTCGTGGAGCTCTTCGAAGCCAACGGATGGAACCCCGATGCCGGGCAGAACAAGGCCAACGAGCGGGCTCTGGCACTCGCCTGCCAGCACGACGACTACCCGCTGGCAATGTGGGTTTTGCAACGTCTGCTTGAACGAAAGGTGGAGGTGGACGGCCGCGATCTGGAGGGACGCACGCCGCTCATGCGCCTCTTCGGCCCGCACAGCGCCGGACCCTACCAGAGTCAGATGCAGGAGCTGCTGCTCGAAGCCGGAGCCGATCCCTGCGCCGCGGACAACGAGGGGCGCACCGTGCTGCACTGCGTGGCCGAGGGTTACTCGCCGCAGCAGGCCCGCGAGGCGGCCGCGATGCTCTTCGATTTCGGGCGTCCCGACGTGTCGGCCGCCGACAACCGGGGGCGCACGCCGCTCGACGTCGCCGCGGAGCGCAACAACGAAACACTGCTCAAGTTCCTGTTGAAATACGCATAGTCATGGACAACAACCAGACCTTTCTGAACGCCTGCCGCAACGGCCAGAAGAACATCGTGAAGATCCTTGCCGACCGGGGAGGCATCGACCTCGACCGGCGCGATGCCGAGGGCAACACACCCCTGTACTACGCCTGCCGGCAGGGATACCGCGACGTGGCCGCCCTGCTGCTCGAACGGGGTGCCGACCCGTCGCTGGCGAACAACCGCGGCGAAACTCCCCTGCATGCCGCGGCGCGGAGCGGCAACCGCGAGATCATCGACCGCCTCATGGCGCGGGGCGCCGATCCCGACGCTGCCGACAACGAGGGATGCTCGCCCCTGATGCGGCTGCTGGAGAACCGGCGCACGGACGCCGCGCTGTGGCTGATCGACCACGGGGCCGACACAGCACGCACGGACCGGACGGGCCACCGCGCCCTCGACTACGCCACGGCATACGGGCTGCGCGAGGTGGTTGTGCGCCTGAGCCGCCCGGACGACGATGCGCGCGACGCCGAGGGCAACACGCCGCTGCACCAGGCCGTATACAACGACTGTGCGGAGGTTGTGCGCACGCTGCTCGACGCCTCGAAGGCGCAGCTCGACACGCCGAACGACGCGGGCGAGACGCCCCTGCTCGTGGCGTGCGGGCGCGGGAACCTCCACATCGCCCGGATGCTGCTTGCGGCCGGGGCCGACGCCGACCGCGCGCGGCCCAACGGATCCCGACCGCTGCATGCGGCGGCGCGGTCGGGAAACCGCTTCCTCGGGGAGGCGCTGCTGGAGGCCGGGGCGTCGGTCGATGCCTGCAACGATGCGGGCGAGACGCCGCTGCTTGTGGCGGCACGCGCCGGGAACAACGACTTCGTGCGGATGCTCGTCGAGCACAACGCCGGGGTCAATACGGCCGACAACCTGCAGCACACGGCGCTCTACTATGCCGGCGAGCGCGGCTTCACGGAGATCGTCGAGCTGCTGCTCGCGGCCGGAGCCGAAGGATAAAAGAGATGAAGTACAACTTAAAGCAACAAAAACAAAATGGCTGACAAACAAACCAAACCACAGACTCCGGAAGAGATCGCGCGTGCCATGCAGCAGGCCGCCCTGGAGCAGATGCAGGCAATGATGGGCAACATCCCGGGACTCGGGGCGTCCGGCATGGGCGACATGCAGGCGCAGATCATGGCCCAGATGCAGGCGGCCGTGCCCGATCTGGCCGAGATCCAGGCACAGCAGGCCGCGATGGGCACGCTCGGCGGCGTGGATGCCGCCACCGTGGCCGAAGCCGCACGGCGCAACATGGCCCAGGCCTCGGCAGCGGCGCAGGCACTGCAGGACGACAACCTGCTGAGCCAGTTGCAGGCGGCGAATGCCGCGGCCCTCGACCTGCTGGGCGAAGAGTGGGAGATCAAACACGCCCCTGTCTGCCGGCTGACGCCGCAGGAGCGCCGCCTGATGGCCTTCGCCGCCCCGCTGCTGGTCTACAACGACGAGTGCGTGGACGCCGTCGAGAGCGAGATCGAACCCGAGACGTTCCGCGCGCAGCTGCAGAGTTGGTGGGATATCACCGACCGCGACTCGACACTCGGGATCGTCCGGTGGCTGCTCGACGAGGGGCACCATGCCGACGCCGACGCCGCACTGGCGCTCATGCGCGGCGAGAAGCCTGCGGCCGGCGACCCGGAGGAGAAGGCCGGGGATGTGCAGCTCATCGCCGAGAGCATGATCGGGAACGGATGCTGCACGGCCGCGACGCTCCCGAAGACGGCCATCGCCTGGGATCTGGTGCGCATCGCCAACCTCGGGCGCTGGGCCTTCCACTGCGGCTACCTCTCCGAGGCGGAGATGTGGCAGGTGATGCAGGTGGCGGCCGACGCCGCACACGGGCACTTCGCATCGTGGGAGGAGTACGGGTTGAGCTTCACTCTCGGACGCGGCGTATGGCACGGCGACGAGGAGGATTGCCAGACGGCCTGGGAGATCGTCACCGCCCTGCAGAAGGACGAGGCGTCGCCCTGGCGGCAGCTTGCGTGGAAAGAGTAACCGAACAAACGGACAACCATGGAACGGGGACTCGAATTCTACGTCATGCTGGCGGTAACCGCCGCAGGAGCCCTGATGTGGCTCTACAGAAAAGGAAGCAAGGCAATCACGACGGTACGCAAGCTGCGCCGGGCATTCCGGGAGATCTGCCTCAATCCGAAATCGACGCTCGACGCCGAGCACTGCCGCCGTCTGGCCGTCGGGGCGATGTATGCCTCGCAGCAGGGAGCCTGGCAGAACTCGATGGAGACGGGCATTCTGGACACGCTGCCCGAGATCCTCGGCAGCTGGTGGGGCATCGCCTCGACCGGGGAGGCCCGCGAGCAGCTCGACTACCTCTGCGAGAAGGGATTCCGCTACTACTGGCCCACGGTGCTCGAAGCCTTCCGGCTCGAAGATCGTCAGCAGCAGGATGCGCTGTTCCAGCAGCGGATGACCTCGCAGGAGGACTACGACAAGGCCACCTCGCAGCTGCTCAACCTGCAGCAGACGTGGGACGAGCTGACCTCGTGCGGGGTTGTCGCCTCGCGGGAGGAGCTGCTCCGCTACGGCGTGACGGGCTGGGATGCCGGGCGCATCGTCTTCGTGGCGCGCGCCTGCTGCGAGATGGGATACCTCTCCGAAGAGGAGGCGTGGCGCTACATCGACCGGGCCGACGCACTGGCGCACGAGGCGCTGGGGTCGTGGCACGACCTGGCGATGAGCTACATCATCGGTCGCTCGCTGTGGGGCGGCAAACGGGCCTACAACTCGGTGATGAAGACGACGGCCGACGTCCTGCTGAGCGACCCGAAGAGCCCGTGGGTATGCTACAGGTGGCAATAGGCGGACACAGGGCATGAAGGCCTCACTGAAATACCCGGTCTTCTACCTCGCGCCCGAGGAGCACATGGTCCATGTCTTCTGGCGGGAGGAGGCGGAGACCTCACACCGGCTGCTGACGGAGGCCGGCGGCTGGGCCGGGCAGGAGGTGGTCGATGCCGCGGGGCGCAGGTATCTCATCCGCCGCTGCCGCGAGACGGGACCGGCCGGACTCAGGGGCCGCATCGGGCCGCGCGAAGGACGCACGGTCCGCTACGAGACCGACTTCGAGGAGGCCGTCCGCAATTGCCCGCTCCCGGAGCTGCAGGAGTGGATCGCCCGCGAGTACCCGCAGTCGGCGTGGTTCGGGGAGGAGATCTGGCGAGGCCCGGCCGATTTCCGGCGCGCGGTGTTCCGCTGCCGGAATTTCGAGGAGCTGGCCCGGATGTTCCGCTGCCGTCCCGAAGAGGAGCCCTCGATCCGGCGCGGCCTGCTGCAGTTCCTGGCCGTGGCCGCAGCGGTCGGGCTCGCCATCTGGCTGCTGGCCCGCTACACGTAACCGAAAATTGCAAAAAAACATGAAAATCAGACACCTGATCGCATTTATCCTTCTGCTCGCCGCCACAAGCTGCGCAAGCACCCGCAAATCCGCGGAGATCGACCCGACGTTCGTGGCCTCCGAATCGGCCTGGCTCTATCGGGATGCCGAGGTGGTACACCGCCGCCTGAAGCCCCTCGAACGTCCGCAGGTGCGCTTCGAGGTGGAACACGCCATCCGGCACGCGGATTCGGTCTGGGTGGTGGTGCGCGTGACGATACCCCACCGCTCGATCCGCCGCGGGGAGTGTTTCAAGGCCATGAGCGTGCTCCAGGCCCCCGAGGGGTTCATGGAACTGGGCGAACTGTCGCTCGACTCGGGCCATTTCCTGCCCGACGAAGAAGGAGACGTGGATGTGGCAACCCGTCGCGGACGGATGAAGCACCTCTATCTCTCGTGGCGTTTTGCCTGGGACGAGTGCATGCGGATGAATACCTTCATCGCGCTCTTCGCCAGCCTGACCGACGGCCGGCACCTGTTCGAGTATCAGCCCCTGATGCTGCCGCTCTTCTGGAGCGACGATACGGAGGATGAATTTTTCTGGCCCCGCTCGGCCGGCATTCCCGCGAGCACCCTGCTCGAGCGGTCGCCTTTTGAAAATCGATAACCCCGCGATTCCATGACACCCCTGCACATCCAACCCCTGCCCGACAGTACTCCCGACGCCGTACAAAAGATCGACGCACTCAACCGCAAGCTCGGATCGTTTATCCACGCACCGCTCAATCTCAAGGAGGTGCTGCGCATGGAGCCGTTCGCCGCCGACGCGGAGGTGGCGCGGGCCGTCGCGGCGACACTCGACGACTACTCCATCATCCCGACCTCGCCCGAGGAGCGCGAAGGCCAACCTGCGGCGGGTCTGCCGAAGGATTACGACATCGTGCGGTTCTGGTACTGCGTGGCGCTTCTCGCCCTTTCGGCGGAGCCGGCAGCCGTGCGTTATCTGCTCGTGCTGGCGCGCATGCTGATGGTCGAGGATCCCGCGGAACTGTATCTGCTGCGGCGCACCGTCCGCCTGCTGGAGGGATTCCCATTTCCCCACCTGCAGGAGCTCCGGAGCCGGATCGAAGCCTTCTACGACACCGTCACGCACCAGTTGGAGGCCTTCCGGTGGCTGGAAGCCGCCGGGATTCCGTGGCCCGAGTCATACGAATGGGAGGTCATCGCGCAATTCTCCTCCGACGGCGAGCCCTATGCCGATCCGGCGGCTCCGAAGGAGGAGCGCCGCAGGCGCGTGGTGCTGAAGTTCCAGCTGACCAGCCCCCGCAGCCTTTACGGCAGCTGTCGTCGGCACAGCAGCTACCAGATCTCGCTCCGCAACGACGACAACACGACGCGCGGCCTATGGAACGAAGGCCACGGCGACCTGTTCATCGACGACCGCCGCGTGATGCAGCAGCAGATGTTCACGCCGCTGCAGCTCCCGGAGCTGTTCGACGCGCTGGAGGGGTTCGGCATCCGGCTGGTGCGCAAGCCTGTGATGGTCTACACGAGCCAGGGGATCCGGAGTGCCCACGTACAGGTGTTCCGGATGCTTGAGAATCAGCTCGGGCGCAAACCTTCGGAGGCCGGGCAGGCTGCCGTGGAGGCGCCGGGACAACCGAAGGAGGAGAGCGATGCGGGCGGCACGCCGGACGGAAAGGGGAAATTCCCGGAGGTCGAGCGGGCCGTGGAGGAGGCGCTGGACCTGCTCAAATACGACGGAGACGTGGATGACTCGCTCTGCGAGATGCGCGGCCGCTGGGGCGACGAGGCCGCGGCGCTGCACGACGGGCGGTTCGACCGCATCGTCGAACAGTATGCCTGCCTCCCGCACGAGGAGGGGATGGCGGCGATCGGACAGGAGCTGACCTGCCTCGGATACCGCCTATACGACCTCGACGGCGACGAGATCTACCTGCTGACGCTGCAGCCCGAGGCCTGGGCCGAAGCCTTCGAGCAGGCCTGCCGCCAGGCGGGGCAATACTGCCGGCTGCTCAAGCAGCCCCGGCGCGACCCGGGGATGGCGGCCCGGGAGGTCGATCCCGGGCAGGCGATGCCCTGCGAGGAGGCGCTGTGGCCCGATGATGCCGACTACATGCTCGATTCACTGGCCGGCGACTTCTGCAGCGGGCGGTGGAAGGAGCACGGCCGGGAGGAGTGGCAGGGCAACTTCGTCGCCGACCTGCGCCGACGCCCCCTGCAGCCGGTCAAGGTACGCTGGAAGGGGTTCTGCCGGCTCGTCTACTCCCCGGAACTGGATTTCTACGCCGCCTTCCACTACATTCCGGCCATGCGGTGCTGGATGCTGCTCGGCGGGAAGAACCCGCTCGAAGCCGACGGCTGGAAGCGGCTGTGCAGCGTGCCGATGCCGGGCGATCCGGTCCTCTTCCCGGGCGAACGGCCCCGGTGGCTGGGGCGCTTCCTCTGCTTCGACGACGGGCTCGGCGCCACGGTGCTCACGATGAACGGTCAGGGCGTGGAGCGCGTCCAGCGGCTGCCGCTACCCAAATCGGACAAGCGCTGCTCGTTCGCCTGCGACGGCCTCGGGCGCATCTACGTCGGACGGGGCCGGGAATACCTCTACCGCAGCGACGGCAAGAGTTTCACGCGGCTCGACTTCGGCGTATCGGAGTACGCGGATATCGACGGCTCGGTGCCCGAAGCAGGCAGCGGGCGCATCCTGACGGTCGCCGCCGGCAACCGGGAGTCGATGGCCCGGATGCTGGAGATCGACCTCGGCACCCGCCGGTGCCGGGCCGCCGCGATGCCGAACCTGGATCCCTGGTCGGAACTCCGGCCCTTCGGCGACGGGCGGATACTCATCCTGGGCTCGTGCGACTCGATGCGGATAGACTTCGCGCGGATCTGGGACCGCAGGACGGGCGAGGTGCTGCGCCTGCGCCCCGGGATGCTCCGCAGCGACCGGCTCGAACACATCGGGCGCATGAGCGACGGGCGCGTCGTGCTGACCACGCTCCGCTCCCGCGTGGGACAGGTCGTACTCTTCCCCACCGACTTCGAAGGCTACCTCCGCTCGGCCTCCCGGCCGCTGCACATGGCTCCCCTGCAGCCCTACGGGGAGCTCTACCCTGCCATCCCGCTCTCGCTGCCCGACAATACGGACCCGGCAGGTGAAAGGTAATCCGCCTCCCCGACAAAACAAAAGAAACAGAGAAAGAGAGCTTCGTGGCTCTCTTTCTCGTTGTGGCAACTTGACGTTTGGTCAGGTCTTCGGCAATGCCGTCCAGGAGGTGCAGTCGGGCAGCACCTCCCGCAGGTGATCGTAAAGGCGGCAACTCAATTGTTCCGAGCCGTACAGCCGGTCCGTGGCAAACTGCTCCTTGCCGAACAAGTAGCACACCGCGCCACCGAAGGATTTTCAGGTTACGACTTTGCCGATCGCCGTTTTTGAGTTTTTGTTTCAGCCGTCCGATCACCTCGTTGTAGAAGCGGAGGATCCGCCCCGACACGATCGCCAGACGAGCATATTCCGAGAGGATCGACCTTTCATCGTTTCTCCATGGACGAATCTTTGTTTCAGCAAGCTTCCTCTCGGACAACACTCACACCCCTCGAAAGTTTCGTCCGCAATGCTACTGCGATTGACGCCGAGAGGCAGGACATACAGCAAGAAAGACATCAGATTTTTAAATAGACATACATAAATAAAAAAAGTCTCCACGGAGTACGCGGAGACGGTAGGTTGAAAACCTTCGGCCTATAGCCTTATTGTGGTAAGATGTAGAATTCTTACATCACAAATATAGCCCCAAAAATGGAAATCTGCAACATTTTATTTAATTTTACAAGAAACAACTTCTTTCATATGGCAAAAGTATTGGGTCTGGATCTTGGCACCAACTCACTGGGATGGGCGCTCGCTGACGAATATGAACAGGGGTATGCGCTGCTGGACAAAGGGGTAGAAATATTTCAGGAGGGCGTCGCCCGCGACAAGAACAATGAAAAACCGGCCGTTCAGGATCGGACGGATGCCCGTGCACTACGCCGTCACTATTTCCGGCGACGGCTTCGCAAAATCGACTTGCTCAGGGTACTCGTTCGTTATGACCTCTGTCCACCATTGACAGAGGAACAACTTTCCACCTGGCGTCAGAAAAAACAATATCCGCTCGATGAGGAGTTTCTTCGCTGGCAGCGGACCGACGACAACGAAGATCGAAATCCCTATCACGACCGTTATGTAGCATTGACCGAGCGGCTCGACCTCGAGAATCGCGCACAGCGATGGCTACTGGGACGAGCATTCTATCATCTGGCACAACGGCGCGGATTCCTCAGCAACCGCAAGGAGGCCGGGAATGAAAAGGAAGACGGAACGGTCAAGGAGAGCATCAAGAATCTGTCGGCCGAGATGGAAGCAGCCGGATGCCGGTATCTCGGGGAGTACTTCTACGGGCTCTACCAACATAAGGAGCGGATTCGCGGCAAATACACCTCTCGCAACGAACATTACCTGACCGAATTCAATGCCATCTGTGACCGACAGCAACTGCCCGACAAATGGCGCCGAGCCCTGCATCGTGCTATTTTCTTCCAACGCGACCTCAAATCACAGAAGGGATCGGTCGGCCGATGTACCTTCGAGCCGACGAAAAGCCGGTGTCCCGTTTCACACCCCCGGTTCGAGGAGTTCCGAATGTGGTCGTTTATCAACAACATCCGGGTGACGGGACCAGGCGACCTCCAGCCCCGGCCCTTGTCGCGCGAAGAGGCCGAGGCGATAAAGCCGCTCTTCTTCCGGCGAAGCAAAAACAAGGTCTATTTCGATTTCGAGGAGATTGCCCGCAGGATCGCCGGCAAGGGGAAATACGCCTGCAGGGAGGAGCGCATCGAAGCCCCTTACCGCTTCAATTTCGCCCGCACGACCACCGTGTCGGGTTGTCCCGTCACGGCTTCGCTCATGGACATTTTCGGGAAGGAGTGGCTTCGGGAAATCCGCAGTCTCTATCTGCTCGGCGATGGGAAAACCGAGGAACAGGTGCTGAACGACATCTGGCATGCCCTTTTCTCGTTCAAGGACGAGGAGCGCCTCCGGGACTGGGCCTGTGAAAAACTCCAGCTTTCGGAAGAACAGGCCAAAGCGTTTGCGGCGATCAAACTTCCGCAGGATTATGCCGCCATGAGCCTGAATGCCATCAACAAGATCCTACCCTATCTGCGTTGCGGCTATCGGTATGACGAAGCAGTTTTCCTGGCCAACTTGCGCGCGGCACTCCCAAAGGAGGTCTACGCAGACGAGAATCGCCGACACAACATCGAGCAGGACATCGCCTCGCTGCTGCTCGACTACAAGCGGAATCCGTATGACAAATTCGATTCGAAGGAGTGTCGCATCGCCGACTACTTCAGCAACCACGGACTCGATATGTCCCGTTTGGACCGGCTGTACCATCCCTCGAAAATCGAGACCTACCCGGATGCAAAGCCCAATGCCGAAGGAATCATGCAGCTCGGATCCCCGCGGACATCGGCCATCCGCAACCCGATGGCCATGCGGGCGCTGTTCCGGTTGCGCGACCTGATAAACACGCTGCTGCGCGAAGGCCGGATCGACCGCGACACGAAGATCCGCATCGAATTCGCCCGCGGGCTCAACGACGCGAACCGCCGCAAGGCCATCGAGCAGTACCAGCGTGAGCGGGAGGCTGAAAATCGGAAATTCGCCGAAGAGATCCGCCGTCAATACACCGCCGAAACCGGCCGCGAAATGGAACCATCGGACGACGAGGTGCTGAAATACCGCTTGTGGGAGGAGCAGCAGCACATCTGCCCCTACACCGGCCGGCAAATTCGCATTTCGGACTTCATCGGGGCCAATCCGGGTTTCGACATCGAACATACGCTTCCGCGTGCCCTCGGCGGCGATGATTCTCAGATGAACAAGACTCTCTGCGAGAACCGGTTCAACCGGGAGACCAAACGGGCAAAACTGCCGGCCGAACTCTCCAACCATGCCGAAATCATGGAGAGGATCGAATCGTTCGGCTGGCGGGAGAAGGTGGAAAGCTTGCAAAAGCAGATCGAAGCCCAGGTCCGCAGGAGCAAAGGTGCAGCTACCAAGCCCGAAAAGGACAGCGCTATTCAACGTCGCCACTATTTGCAAATGCAACTTGACTATTGGCGCGGAAAATACGAACGGTTCACCATGACCGAGATTCCCGAAGGTTTCAGTAACCGACAGGGAGTCGATATCGGCATCATCGGGAAATATGCACGGCTCTATCTGAAGACGGTTTTTGACCGGATCTATACGGTCAAGGGCTCCACGACTGCAGCGTTCCGCAAAATGTGGGGCTTGCAGGAGGAATACATCCGCAAGGAGCGCGTGAATCACATCCACCACTGCATCGACGCCATCACGATCGCCTGCATCGGCCGCCGGGAGTACGACCGTTGGGCGCAGTACGCCGGCGACGAGGAGCGATTCAATTACGGTGAAAGCGACAAACCCCGCTTCGAGAAGCCGTGGCCGACCTTTACCGAGGATGTCAAGGCGGTGGCCGACGAACTGCTTGTGGCCCACCATACGCCCGACAACATGACCAAACAGACACGCAAGAAATTGCGGGTTCGCGGCCGGGTCAAGCTGAGTGCCGACGGAAAGCCGATCTATCAACAGGGCGATACGGCCCGTTGCCGGCTGCATCAGGAGACCTTCTACGGAGCCATCAAGCGAGAAGACGAAATTCGGTACGTTGTGCGCAAATCGATTAAACTGTTGCAACCTACCGACATCGACAAAATTGTGGACGATGCAGTCCGGGATCGCGTACGGATGGCAATTGATGAAGTCGGATTCAAGACGGCGATAAATCCGGACGAATACACGATCTGGATGAACCGCGAAAAGGGAATCCCTATCCGCAAGGTGCGCATCTTCACGCCCGGCGTCACACAGCCGATTGCACTAAAAAAACAGCGAGATCTCTCCGACAAAGAGTATAAGCAGGATTATCATGTTGCGAACAACGGAAACTACTGTATGGCCGTCTATGAAGGTAAAGACAAAAAAGGCAAGCTGAAACGCTCCTTTGAACTTGTCAGCAACCTTGAAGCAGCACAATATTTCAAAGCCAGTGCCGACCGGGAAACTTACCCCGATATGGTACCGCTGGCCGATGCGAACGGATTTCCGCTGAAATGCATTTTGAAAACGGGAACCATGGTCCTGTTTTATGAAAATTCGCCGGCGGAACTTTATGAATGTTCACGCAAGGAGCTGGTAAAACGACTTTACAAAGTAACGGCAATGGCGGCAGAAGGACGGGTACAATTCCTCTTTCATCAGGAAGCCCGAGATCAGAAAACGCTTACCGCCCTATATGGGGCTGGAACCTCTCAATTCTGCCAGTCCAACCCGTCGCCGAAATTGCGCCTCAGCGTTTCCAATTTTAACATGTTGGTGGAAGGTTATGATTTTGAACTGACCGTAACGGGCGAAATAAAATTCAAAGGTGATCGACCATGCTGAAACGGACCCTGTTTTTTTCGACACCCTATTGTCTGAGCCTGCGCAACGGCCAGATGATCATCCATACGCGCGAGGCTCCCGATCAACGGAAAAGCATTCCGATCGAGGATATCGGCTTCGTGGTGCTGGAGGACCAGCAGACCTCCATTACGTTGCCGCTATTGAATGCGCTGTCGGACAACAACGTGGCAGTAATTCTTTGCGGGGAGAACCGCATGCCGAACGCCATGTTGATGAATCTGGATTCCAATCGCACGCAAGGAGAAAATTACCGTGCGCAGATCGAAGCAAGCGAACCGCTGAAAAAAGGGCTTTGGAAACAGATCGTCGAGGCCAAGATCCGGAATCAGGCCGCATTGCTGCGGAAATTGGGACGTGACGGGGATAAACTGAAACCCTACTACATGAATGTCAAGAGCGCCGATGCGGACAATCGTGAAGGGACTGCAGCCAAAATCTATTGGACAGAGTTGTTCGGCAGCGAATTTTACCGCTCCCGCGAAGGTTCTCCGCCAAACAACCTGCTCAATTACGGCTATACGATCCTGCGGGCCGCTGTAGCCCGTGCGATCATGGGATCCGGACTCTTCCCTGCTCTGGGTATCTTCCACCGGAACCGTTACAACGCCTTTCCGTTGGCCGACGATCTGATGGAGCCCTATCGACCGTTTATTGACGAAATCGTATACCGTCTTTATACAAACGGCCATATACAACTAACCAGGGAGGTAAAAGGGGAATTGCTGCGGATTTTGTTTGTCGATACCCGTTTCGACAAGATTGTACGACCGCTTGAGGTAGGTTTAACCTTTACAACCTCTTCCATAGCAAAATGCTTCGCTGGTACACAAAAAAAGGTATCATATCCCTTGTTGGAATAAGACCATGTCAGAAACGCGATTGAATGCCTATCGGATCATGTGGTTGTTCGTCTTTTTCGATCTGCCGACCAATACCAAAACAGAACGGCGTCATGCGGCACAATTCCGCAAAGCGTTGGAAAAGGACGGCTTCACAATGATGCAATATTCGGTGTATGTCAGGCATTGTGCCTCGAAAGAGAACATGCAGGTTCACATCAATCGCGTTCGACGGTCGATGCCTCCGGCTGGATTTACGAGTATTCTGTCTGTGACAGACAAACAGTATGGAGACATTCTCAACTTCTGGGGCAAGAGTGAACGGGCAAAACCGGACATGCCGCAGCAGTTGGAATTTTTCTAAAAAACAGTATCTTTGTTCTTTGAAATACAAAAAAGCACATCAAACTCACTTCGACGAAGGTTCCGCATTCGATTTCCCGGCCGGACAAAACGGCATAAAGCACTGAAATCGAACAAATAGCGACCCCGGCGTTGTGGTTTGATGTAGAAATTCAATAAGATACAACTTTACCGCCTGCGTAAGCGTTTCGGCGATTGTTGTGGTTTGATGTAGAAATTCAATAAGATACAACAACCGATTAGCAGGGACAAAGGGCGGCTTGTTGTGGTTTGATGTAGAAATTCAATAAGATACAACCGTGCTCTTGGTAGTAAGCAATATCCTCGTGTTGTGGTTTGATGTAGAAATTCAATAAGATACAACCAGACAGTCAGCGAGATTGTTCAGGCTTCAGTTGTGGTTTGATGTAGAAATTCAATAAGATACAACCGTTCCACTTGTCCGGGTCGTCGTCCGGCAGTTGTGGTTTGATGTAGAAATTCAATAAGATACAACCGTGCTCTTGGTAGTAAGCAATATCCTCGTGTTGTGGTTTGATGTAGAAATTCAATAAGATACAACGATGAAACTTTAATAAACCACGATACAATGGTTGTGGTTTGATGTAGAAATTCAATAAGATACAACGTTCAACGTAAGTCTATTCTCACCTCGCAAGTTGTGGTTTGATGTAGAAATTCAATAAGATACAACGTTATCCATTTTATAGCTACCCCCCCTCATGTTGTGGTTTGATGTAGAAATTCAATAAGATACAACCAAGCTTTACACCTTATTACCATCTCAGTAGTTGTGGTTTGATGTAGAAATTCAATAAGATACAACTTTAAGTGATGATGAATTTTATGTGATGTTGTTGTGGTTTGATGTAGAAATTCAATAAGATACAACGCTATCAAAATCAATTCGCTCAATCTAAGCGTTGTGGTTTGATGTAGAAATTCAATAAGATACAACATTCAGGTCCATCTCGTACGGAGCGAGGAGGTTGTGGTTTGATGTAGAAATTCAATAAGATACAACCCTGTGCGCTTGAGACACGACACAGTCGTGTTGTGGTTTGATGTAGAAATTCAATAAGATACAACTCTAATGAACAAACTACTTCACACTTACAGTTGTGGTTTGATGTAGAAATTCAATAAGATACAACTATAATCGAATAGATTTACGTCCTACAGCAGTTGTGGTTTGATGTAGAAATTCAATAAGATACAACGTCGAGGCGGTTAAGGAGGTTGCCAGGAGCGTTGTGGTTTGATGTAGAAATTCAATAAGATACAACCTCCCCCTTCCTGGTATAGCACGGTGCCGGTTGTGGTTTGATGTAGAAATTCAATAAGATACAACGCCATGCCAGGACATCGAAGGAGCAGAGGGGTTGTGGTTTGATGTAGAAATTCAATAAGATACAACAAGAACATCCCGCAGATCGACTTCACGTCGGTTGTGGTTTGATGTAGAAATTCAATAAGATACAACTCAATCGTAAGCCGCCGCAGAATCCCGCACGTTGTGGTTTGATGTAGAAATTCAATAAGATACAACCGTCGTGAACGCCTCTCACAGTCTGATATGTTGTGGTTTGATGTAGAAATTCAATAAGATACAACATCAAGTCGCAGATCCGTCTGCGTGCTGGTGTTGTGGTTTGATGTAGAAATTCAATAAGATACAACA
>OJNV01000018.1_pt1 | contig 106619 bp, 105 predicted proteins | sample 1597961 | NCBI WGS metagenome assembly OJNV01 (sample SAMN01915220, study PRJEB22387) | human gut metagenome | isolation source: stool | host: Homo sapiens | place: USA
GGTTCGATATACACAATCTGGAGATCCGCAAACTTTTACCATTAAGGAACTGACGGCATCGACCCTTAAGCTGGAGTATCATGAAAAGGGTGATGGCTGGGAGGAATATGAACTCAAAACATTCAGCAGACAATGAAAAAGATGCTTTTACTTACTGCCGCTATGTTTGTGGCAGTTACTTTCTCGGCTTGTTCCGATGATGACAAAGATAACAACATTGACCCCTCCAAAATTGTAGGTGCATGGGAGTATGTTCATTACTACTCTTATGACAAAGACGATATAGACGGTGTTAATGAATTTGAATACGATGTCGTTAAGGGTGATGAAAATTGGTATAAGCTGGTGTTCAATGCGGACGGTACATTTACGAAAGAGGATACAGACGGTATAGATACCAGTACGAAACACTACTATTCAATTAAAGGAAATACGATAACAAAGAGACACGTTTATTCGGACGGAGCGTCAGATACCGATGTGCAAACGATAACTACCCTTAATTCCACAACCCTCGTAATTGAGGAAATCGAACAGGAAGAAGGATATTATGGTAAATCCGTTTGGACTTATAAACGTATCTGAATCTAATTGACCGCAGGGATAGACTTGGATAGATGGCTAAAGAACCATTTTATCCAAGTCTATTCTTTATACCACTTGCAAATCTCATAAATTTTAGCTATATTTACATCATAATCAAAGATTTAATCACCCTATAAATTTTAGCTGAAATGAAAAGAAAAACACCAAGAATAGAATGAAAGGTAGGCACGGAAATAAAAGAGGGCATGGAATTAGCCTATGTCGCCAAATCCGTAAGTTATGACGATGATTGTGTAATGACGCTCATTGTTGCCCGTAAAAAAGACAATCCTACACCCGTAGAGTTTTGATACATGTTTGCTTTGGATATAGACCCTGCACAACAAGTATCCATGACTTTTCAAAAAAGAGGACGAGGGTTTGCAGGCATGTCTTTTCTGTTAAATCCAGCAATCGAAATCCCAGCAATGGCTTTCCCAAACATTGTTACCTTTACAGAATCTACTGAAACCTTGAATATGTTTCAAGCGCATATCGACAGCGATATAATCGTATTCGATTATACGACAAAAGAAGGCAACCCGAGTGTATTCAAATTCCCGTTGGCTGGCTTCAACGAGAAATATTTGGAACAGTTCATATAATTTGCCTATCTTTGTTCATACGATATGCCGAAACTATATATCATAGCAGGTTGCAACGGTGCAGGGAAAACGACTGCATCCTACACCGTATTGCCCGAAATGCTCGGTTGCAAAGAGTTCGTCAATGCAGACGAGATTGCAAAGGGGCTATCACCGTTCAATCCCGAAGGTGTGGCCATCGAGGCTGGGCGGTTGATGTTGCAACGCATGGATGATTTGCTTTCAGAGGGTGCGGATTTTGCTTTTGAAACGACACTGGCAACCCGTTCTTATGTAAAGTTTATCGAACGGGCTCACGCAAAAGGCTATTTCGTAACCTTGCTTTACTTTTGGCTGCCGACACCCGAACAAGCTATCGAACGCGTTGCGACACGGGTAAGCAAGGGTGGCCACAATATCCCATCGGATGTAATTCGCCGTCGTTATGCAAACGGACTACGCAACTTGACAATGCTTTATACACCCGTTTGCGATTTTTGGACGATATACGACAATAGTTCGGCAGACGCAGAAATTAAAATCATTGCATCGGGAGAGAAAGATGCAACAATTCAAATTGAAGATACGTTATCTTATAAAATCATTACAGACCATGAGCGAGATTGAAATCAAACAAATGCAGGAAAAGATTAATGCAGGGATTTTGCTTGCCCGTAAACGCCTGATTGAAAAAACAAAAAAAGAGGACGGGGAATTGGTGATTGTGCGTGATGGTAAGGTTGTACGAATAAAAGCCAAAGACCTCAAATAATCCATATCTATATTAACGATACATCCTCGGCCATACAGTCGAGGATTTTTGTTTACAGAGACAAAAGCAGTCGATCTTTTCCGAAGACAGACTTTGCAAAGGGGGCTCAAATATACCCCTTTGCAAAAGTTTGTCCTTTCTTTAATCTCATATCTCCTCAATTCACTTATTGTTTAACCAACCGTGGTTTAGCATCCGTGTAAACTGTCGTGTAAACCGCAGATAGTCTGTCGTCGCAATCGCCTGGTTAATAGATTGTTATTGGCTGCTTGTAACGTCTGGGGGGCGTGTGGTCGCTGGTTCGAATCCAGTCACCCCGACTGAAGAAAAGGCTTGACAATCAACTGATTGTCGAGCCTTTTTCGTTTTTGCACCAGCCCTTCGCTGCTGCCGTGGAACATAAATGGAACATGGACGAGTGCTATCTGAAGATTTCAAACAGTATATGCAAATCTATATAGCTTGTGCTAGATCGGCCTTTTGGCTCCATAATATTACTTTGTTTTTATCGTTTTGATTGTCTATGAGGTAATCATAGTAAGTTTGGACTTGGGGTGATTCTATGATGCTTCGTTTCCGATCATCGAGAAGTGTTACAGTATTTTGAATTGAATATCTATCTCGTAGAGGTAATATTAATTGAAAATTCATGTTAGAACGACATAATGAACTTGCATAGTAGCTTGAGTTAGATCCGGAGACAAAATTTATTAAATTTACCCCTCTATGATTTCGTTCAATAGCATTAAATCGGATGGTCATATTGTCAGATAATGGTTTGTCATATTCAAATCGATCTACTCCAAACTCTCGTCTTAGATATCCTCTAACTTCTTTTTTGAAGGTCATATCAACTCGATCCGATACAAATTGAATATTTGCAGAGCTAACAATAGCATTAACAAAATTAGCTAGATCAAAAACAATATTAGGAAGCAATTCCAATTGATCTATACGTTTATAATAGAAAGTCCTTTCTTTTACATAGATCCGTTGTATTTCGAAGTTCTCCAAATAAAAGGCTCCAATTTTGTTGAAGACATTAGCTTTCCAGTTTATTTCGCATTCATATAACCCTGCATCAATCCAACCTCCATCTGTGGCAATATAATTATCACCTCTTTTAGTTATAAAAATAGAAACAAACATATTATTTACAGTGGCCACAGGTGTGATAATTTCTAGTGTGTTGCCATAATCTTTAAAATGCCAAAGCGATTGATATGCTTGTACTATAGTCTCAAATATATTATCCATAATTCAAAAGGCTATTCCATTCAAGGGATCATTGTCGGGTTCAAATGGGAGAACTCCATTTTCTTGGACTTCGATAGATACTGCGAGATCGTTATTGGATGTAATTTTTTCTTCTTGACAAAACAATTGGAATCCTTCTTGTATTGGTAATGGAGAAGATTTAATTTCTAATTCTTTTGTTTTGTACGCAATAAAACGGCCATTTGTGTCATATTTATGAAAATGAGGGGTAGTGACCATCTGTTGGTCAAGGGGGATATCCTTGCAGTTATTCCTGTGAGTCCCATTTCCTTCGTCTAATCTTGCTAAAACTTTATTGGATAAGATGTTAGATAGAATCTGAAATGAATAATTATTGGGGTTTTTATACCGAACCTCACAATCTATCATTGTTTCCCCAAAATCTTTTACAGAATCTAGGGCTTGCTCTTCATATAGTGACGACGGATGATTACTCTTGTTTTTGGAGACCCGCAAAGGCATACTTGTTGATTTAGGGGATTCCATAAAAAGATTATAATCATTTAGGATCTCTAATAATTCTTTGTTGATTTTGATATGCCCCATTTGTTAAATTTTATTCCGTGAATTTATTATGTTATTACAAAGGTAATGAATCTATGTGGATTTAACAATCTTATTTACATTTGAGATTGTAATAAACGAGGTGTAGAGTAGTCTGATTAGCAGCTAATTAGCAATAAGATTGAAAAATTAGTTTGATCAATTTTTGCATCCGCACTGCAGCCCCAGAGGATGTTTGCTTTTGGTGCAGATGCATGAATAACATTCAAGAGATCGCAAAGATAGTTGAAACTTATTTCTGATGAGGGATGATAGCTTACCTTTACAACTACGTTGAGAATAGTTTCAAAGTGCAGAATCTCTAATTCCGAGCAGAGCTGTTTTGTTAAAGTTGGTATTTTGCCTTTGAAGGAGATCAATCTACAGCGCGTTGTGTTGTTCAAGATGCAGTCGAAATCTTCCCGTGTTATTGAATCCGGATTATTATCCATTGTTTCCCAAACCGAGTTGAGATATTGCCTGATTACTTCTTTGTCTTTCATTGTGTTTGTGCTTTAATGACTCCTAGTAAAGATGAATACGCAACGCGGATGCAAAGCCGATAGTTTTGTCTTGGGCGCAGGATTGGTAATTTTCAATAGAAGGCCTATACATTGGCCCCAATTGGACGGTAAATAGTTTTTATTGAGTTTGGGGTTATATAAGCTGTAATCGCCCCTGAACCGGCTCTATTGGGATTTAACAAAACGACCTGCCGAATGCGGCAGGTCGGAGAAAGGTCGGGATAAAAGTTGAATGAGGCGGGTGGATGGATAACAACTTACAACTATGGTTTTATCCGCGACCAAAATGATATACGATCGGTAAGCGTAGAATCATTTAATATTGTAATGTTTGTTATATTCATTTTTTAACACCCTGAAAACTTCTTTATATTCAGGTTCTTCTGAAACCAATGTTATTCCATCTTTGTCCCGGAAACTTGCCGATAACATCATGTCAGGAGATTTTAGTGTGAAGGTCCATGGATAACAGAAATCTGCGGCGTAGTCTCCAAAATTAAATATGATGTTGAAAGGAGTTGTATTGTCCAATCCGATACATTCTAAAACAACAGTATCTGCAGATTGCTCCTTTACGATCTTTGTATTCCGGACTGTAAAGATCACTCCTTGTCCCATGATGTTGGCCATGCCCATGATCGGATAACCGGGTTTCTGGGTAAAGAAAAACTGCATGATAAACTCTTGACGGGAGTTCCGATCAGTGATTGCTTTTGTACTCTCTTTGAAAGAATAAAAAGCATTGTCTATTACTAAGGCATATCCTTGAACATCTATGGTTTTTGCCTTTTCTTGGGCTTTAATAGAAACGCATACTGTTAGTCCCATGAGGAGCAAAAATAATTTTTTCATGATTTCTTGTTTAAAATTTCAATTAATAAAAGATTCATATCTGCCGAATGTCCTTGCAGAGCATTGCTTTTTTGATTTTAGGGAAGCGAGGAATGATAAGAGTTTTTTTGCTTATGTTACATGCTTATTTTTGGCAGGAAGAGTATACAACGGAATAGAGTCTTTGGCATTCTTGAATTATTCCTTGTTGGTTGTTGTTGTATTTTTCTCGAATTATATCATCACATCCCAGTATGCGGATTGCAGCTTCATATCCTTTCATCATAAATAAAAATCCGAAATCCTTTTGATCCCCTGTTATTAAATCATAGAATTCTTGTGCATTATATATTCGTTTGGTTAAGCCCAACAGATCCATCCTTGGCAAATCGTTTTGGTAGTTTTCGCCTAAAACTTCTTGTAGCGTCATATCTGCCGTTTGTTTTGCATAATCGGAAAGTTGTTGTGCGCTCCAACCTCCATCGTTCAAACCAACAATAAATCCCATTGCATAGATTTGTTTAAAGGTTGCTTGGTAGATCGAGTTGTCTAATTGGGGAGATTGTTGCGCGGATGCAGTAAATGCAGTTATCATGGCATCCCATTCCAGCATGTTTGCATTCGTTGTGAGATCTTCGAGAAAATACAATTCCGGATGGTCTCTCTTATATGCAGCCATATTGAACATTAAAACAGAATCTTGCCCCTGGATTTCGTAATACCAGTATACGTCGAGAGTTTCGTCGGTATAGGAATAGATAATAGAGTCCTGTATGGCATCAAAGCAGGGAGAATCACAGCGCTTCAGGATACAACGGTCAACTTCTGAAACCATAGCTATCATTTCGGAATAATCCTTATGCAGTATTTGTGACAGAAATTTTGCTCTTTGCGTGGCATCCAAAGTGTCACAAAACAGAATATTATTGAGTGATCCACTTAGGTCCACTAGTTCCTGAAAGGGTCGCCCTTTTAACGGTTTCTTGAATTGTCCTTTCAGCAGCTCCAACGGAGATGGAGCTGCCGGTTGTGATATGGCGCTTGGATCTGCTGTCCTGGTAGGTTCAATCCTCTCATAGATGAAGTAGCCGCATAGTGCTGCTATAATGATGCATAATGGAGTGATATATGCTCGTTTCATAGTTTATCAATAGATGCTTGTCAGTTTTCCATCGGTGAAGGTGAGAATCGTATATTGGGGAGCCGTTGCCCCGAATGTTTCGGCAAGGCCGATAAACATGGCCAAAGCCACGGCTTCCTCCCCGGAAAGCTTCGACATGGCAGCTGCTACTTGTAGATCTTGTTTATCCTTATTAAATGTCCATGTTTCAATGATGTGTCCCGCGTAATTGTGTTTTCCTATGTCGTATGATTTGATATCGATCACCTCCTGGCACATTTGTTTGGTCATGCCGAGTTCGAGTTTCCCGGTTGCAAGCGCCTTTCCCCATCTGGTTCCATATTTGCGGATGAGAGTTTGCTCCCTTTTTGGGGCCTCGGCTTGCTGTTCCTGACGTTCCCTTAATTGCTCTTTTTTGCGTAATGCCTCTTTCTCTTGAGCTTCACGTTGAGCCATTAACTCTTTTTCTCGTTGTTGGGCCTCAAGAGCCCGTATCTTATCACGGAGTTGAGAAGGAGTTGTCATTGAGGTAAACAAACTGGAATAATCTTGTTGCGCGCTTCTACGAATAGTCCACATTGAATCAATACTCCCGTCATGGTATCTCATGATTCCATTTACGGGTATAATGTGGTCTGCGCGATTCCGAAAGCAATATGCGTCGCCTTCAAATTCATCCTCATTAGACCATTTGTATTGAATCTTGAATGGTTTGGGGGAATTCCAGATATTATAATTGATGCCAAACTTTCCTACTTTCCAGGTACCTCTTTCTCGATAAATCGGTCCCGTGTATATATTCCCATTATTGAATTTAATTATTGCATTCTGAATAGGAAGGACACTTTCCGAACTTATAAATTCCCGGTTGAAATAATATAAAAATTTTATCCAAGAAAGATCCACTTCCCGACTGATTGAACCTCGACGATTTTTAATCGTTTTACTATAGAAGGAATGGTCCCTCAGTAAAGCAGAGACAACGGGTAAGTCAAATCCGATTATTTCGGTGAACTGTAATTTGATAGTCCAGTCATTCGCCGATGATTTTGCTAATACGGTATGATCCTCATTATTATAAATTTCTCCGGTACATTTGAGTGTTACTTCTCTGCATTTTATGGTGCCAGTGAATACAGAATTCAAATAAGTGCCTTCTAGAATTACACGTATGCCGCCATTGTCGGCAATATAGGGAGAATAAAACTTGACAGGTCCGTCAGATAAAATGCCTTTATCGAAATTTCCCTTGCAAATAATAGTTGCAGTAGATGTTCCTGCCTTTATTTTATAAGTGACAGTACGTTCTTTGGCTTGGGTATGCAAGCAAAAACAAAGCATCAATGTAAAAAGCAATAATAATCGTTTCATAATTTGAGATATGATTTTTTGTTTATTTCAACTTTTTCCAAAGAGAAGAGCGAGAAGTTTTCCCGTTCATGTTAGAGGATGTTGCGTCTCCGATTTTTTCGATTTGTAATGCTTGACTGTTTAGTCTGAGGTAATTCCCGATCTGATTCGCTATGGCAAAATGGGGGTCTTGGATGTTTCCTTCGCTTGCAAGAGCGTTCAACATCCGTTCGTAATACGTTCTGAAGTCCTGAGGAAAGCGGCTGGTGATGCGGTGCGAATCGAAGATCGCTTCGGCAATGTTCTCGTAAATGTATTTACGCAGTCGGTGATTGCCTAATTCTTTGAGAATACGGTAAGTTTGGGTCATAGCAACAAAGGTTGTTGCCATTCGACTCCGGTATGGCTAGGTTTGTACAAAAAGAAAGTGTGGAGTCGTTAGTTTATCTATGCAGAGGCTCTGGTAAAGCCCGAATGTAAATAAACAGATACAATACCCCACACCTGTATAGTATGGGATGACATCTCACATACCAATACAGATGATGAGTGTTGTAGCAATCCTTACATTCAGTGAAATTTACCAGATTTACGCATTATATGTATAGAATGAAAACAACATCCAATAAATTGATAACAAATATCCTGTAAATCAAAGTTTTATAATCTTATTTTTATTTTCGGTTGTTTTCAGTACTTTCAGTAGATTGGCTCTTGTTTGGTGCAATTTTGTTTCTCATTTGTTTCTCAAATTCGATACTTATTCGTATATTTGCAGTAGAAAAAATGAGAAAGGAATCCCTATGGCACGAGTTAAGAATCATACAAAAGTCAAAGAGCCAATTCGTCTTCGGATGAAGTCGCTGAGCAATGGCAGCAAGAGCCTGTATCTGGATATATACCGCGACGGAAAGCGGACATATGAATACCTCAAGATGTATATTATCCCGGAAACGGATAGCAACTCCCGCAGGCAGAATCAGACGACAATGGACGCCGCCAATGCCATCAAGTCGAAGCGTATTATCGAACTGACCAGTAATGAGGCCGGGATTGTATTCCGTAAGGACAAGACTTTCCTGCTGGATTGGATGCAGGTTTATATGGAGGCTCAAGAGAGTGCCGGTAAGAAAGATGGCAGTCAAATCAAGATTGCCATGCGCATACTGAAAGACTATGCCGGAGAAATGGTCACACTGGATCAGATTGACGGGGACTTTTGTCGTGGCTACATCACTTATCTGCTGACGGAATATCATCCGAAAGGCAAGGACATATCGAACTACACGCTTCACAATTATTACCGTGCGTTGAACGGTGCGTTGAACTCTGCCGTCAGGAAGAAAAAGATGAAGGCCAACCCTTTCAACGAACTTGAGAAGTCGGAGAAAATCCGCAAGCCGGAGAGTATGCGGTCGTACATGACCATCGAAGAGGTACAGGCGTTGATTGACACTCCTATGCCCCACGAGGAATACGAGATTGTAAAATGCGCATATCTGTTCTCCTGCTTTTGCGGATTACGCATCAGCGATATAATCAAGCTGAAATGGAATGACGTGTTCGTTGACAGGGGACAGTACCGTTTGGCCGTGTCCATGAAAAAGACCAAAGAGCCTATTTACCTGCCCCTCTCTCCTGAAGCGTTGAAGTGGATGCCGGAACGTGGGGGCAAATCATCAGAAGATAATGTGTTCGACCTGCCGTCCGCCAATACAATCAGAATGCAGCTCAAACCTTGGGCGAAAGCAGCCGGAATCTCCAAGCGGTTCTCCTACCACACCAGTCGCCATACGTTTGCCACCATGATGCTGACGCTCGGAGCGGACTTATATACTGTCTCGAAGCTGCTCGGCCATGCCGATGTGAAAATGACACAGGTGTATGCCAAGATTATCAATAAGAAAAAGGACGAGGCTGTGAATCTTGTAAACGGTTTGTTTCACTAATTGAAGGCATTCTGTGGTCCATGTCTAATTTACAAACATATATTTACGGCATTTCTCCGGTTGTAAATGCAACCGAAGTTAATGCTTCCATCACATATTATAAACTCAAAAAGGTAAATCGACATGAAAAGACCTGAAGACGGCCTTCTCTCTTTTTGGAGGGAGCCAACACCTGCAGCACTTCGCTGCGGACAAGGATGTGGCGAATGAACTTTTCGCCCTGCTTACCGAAGCAAAAACAGTTTATCTCCACGATGTTGTGTTGGGTGGTAAACAGTACCACCGCTATGTGGACGATTTCGTAAACGGACACCGGTACATAGACTGTGACCATGCGGCCTGCCGGAACTGCCACGAAATGAACATCCACATTGTCAAGGGGCTGCTGACCGAGTGCGCCAGTTCCGTCCAGCCCTGCTTTGCCGCACCGGATTTCACGTTTAATGAGTGCATGAAGTTGAAACGGATGTATGACACCTCGGAATCGTTGTCTCCGCTTGGTCCGCCCCGTATCAACCGACCTGCGGCTCTCTCTCTTTCTTTTGGTTGTAATTTTACCCCGGAACAGATGAAAAGTATAGTGGCTTGCGCCAATACTTATCATCTGTTCTGTGTTTCTGTACGCATTGAAGACATGGAGGCTCTCTTCGCCTGCAAGAAGGGCTTTTCCATCCGCGTGAACAATATCCGCCGTGTGGTAATCCTGTTCGATGCGCTTCTTGAAAACTCGTTCATCCAATCTCGGTGGCAGAATGTTCTCGGCAAGGGCGCATTCCTGCAGTCCAAGGACGGGACACGCTCCGTTTCGGTGTCAACCCTGTCTTCCGCGCTGTCATCCATCAAGAACAACATGACATCGGTCGCATACAGCATCCGAAAGGTCATTGATCGGCTGAAAGAATGACAGAAAGTGACAAGAAGCGAAGTATGTGAAAGGTAAAAGCATGAGAGTTACAATGACACGTGCATAGTATCATTCCCCAAATCACGGCATCTTCGTTTACAGGACATACCTTTGACCTCCGTTAGCGCGCTGCATAACGGAGGTTTCATCTCCATTGTCAAAAATCAAACTGTGTTATTATGCCGAATAGAATGACATTCATGGAGCGGATGAGCGGACGGCTCGCCGCCATCGAATCGGTACTGAAGAAATTGGAACCGGTCGAAAGTCTCTTGGAGCGTATTACGCTGCTGGAAAATACCATCTTCACGACCAAGAGAGTTTTCACATTTCAGGAAGCCTGCATGTATATCGGGGTTTCTGAAAGTATGCTGTACAAGCTCACATCGAGCAAGGAGATACCGCACTACAAACCGCGCGGTAAAATGGTTTATTTCGCCAAGGAGGAATTGGACGAATGGCTGTTGCAGAATTATGAACCTACCATGAACGAGGCAGTGCGCAGGGTGACGGAAGCCGCCGCCACAGAACCGTTCCTTAACAAGAGACGCTATGGAAAACGAAAGAAGGATTGACCGCACAACCAGCATGGGGATGGATGAACACCGCCTGTCGGACATCCTCCATGCCTCGCAAATCAAGGCGACGGACATTTATGAGACCCCTCCGCAAATCATCTGGATAGATAACTCAACGATTGCCACGCTCGGCAATTTCAGTGCATCGACTGGCAAGGCGAAATCGAAAAAGACGTTCAACGTCTCTGCGCTTGTCGCCGCATCATTGGCGGGGAAACAAGTATTGAACTACCGTGCACATCTGCCCGAAGGCAAACAGCGTATTCTGTACGTCGATACGGAACAGAGCCGTTTCCATTGCCGCTCGGTATTGGAGCGTATATTGCGGCTGGCCGGGTTGCCCACGACGACCGATCCGGAGAATCTCGATTTTTTCTGCCTGCGTGAATATTCGCCGTCGGTGCGTATCGAGGTCATCGACTATGCGCTGCGCCAACAGAAAGGCTACGGACTGGTCATCATCGACGGCATTCGCGACCTGATGCTCGACATCAATAATGCCGGTGAATCGGTGGAAGTCATCAACCGGATGATGGAATGGTCTTCGAGATACGACCTGCACATCCACTGTGTGCTTCATTTGAACAAAGGGGACAACAACGTGCGCGGACATATCGGAACGGAGATGAGCAACAAGGCGGAGACCGTGCTGGTCATCAGCAAGAGTAACGAGAATCCCGGCATCAGCGAAGTCCATGCGCTCCATATCCGGGAAAAAGAGTTCAAGCCGTTTGCATTTACCATCAATGAAACAGGACTGCCCGTCATTGCGGAAGTACACTCGTTTGGCGAGCCCCCGAAGCCCAAGGCAAGAACGGGGTTTACGGAACTGAGCATCGAACAGCACCGCGAAGCTCTCTCTGCCGCATTCGGGGAAAAGCCCATCCGGGGATTCGACAACCTGCTGCAGAGCCTGATGGTCTCCTACGAGGCAATCGGGTTCAAACGCGGCCGGAGTGTCATGATAAAACTGATGCAATACCTGATAGACAACCTCAAGCTCATCATCAAACGGGACAAGTTGTTCTATTACGACATGACGCCTACCGAGGCCATGCTTTTTGATGAAGAATGAAGTCGTGCGCGGGCTTATATCATTTAGTATACTTTAGTATTTATATATATAGGGGAAAAACTAAACTAAACCTTTTTTTGAAATCAAGTGAAAGAAAAATAGATGACCATAGCAGAAGCAAAACAAGTACGCATCGTGGATTTTCTGGCACAGCTCGGCCACCATGCACAGCATATAAAATCGGAACAATACTGGTACTTCTCACCGTTACGGAACGAGCGTACCCCGTCGTTCAAGGTGAATGACCGAATCAATGAATGGTACGATTTCGGCGAGGCGACCGGCGGCGACCTGGTGGAACTGGCAAAATACATTTGCCGGACGGACTGCGTGAGCGAGGCACTGGCGTATATCGAGAGGCTTGTGAATGGCGCATCACTACCGAGAACCCGTATGCCGACCGCTCCACCCCGACCGGTGGAGGCTGAAATGAAAGACGTGATCGTGATTCCACTCCGCCATCACGCCCTGTTCTCTTACCTCCAATCCCGGCTTATCGACGCGGACATCGGCCGTATGTATTGCAAGGAGGTGCATTATGAACTGCGAGGCCGTCATTATTTCGCTCTCGCATTCGGCAATACCTCCGGTGGTTACGAGGTGCGCAACGCCTATTACAAGGGATGCCTGAACAACAAGGACATCTCATTGATAAGACATCTGACAGAAGAGACACAGGAAAATGTCTGTGTTTTCGAGGGCTTCATGGATTTCCTTTCCTATATGACACTGAAACTGGCAGGCGACCGAACGGTCTGTCTTGCCATGCCATGCGACTACCTCGTGATGAACTCGGTAAACAACTTGAAAAAGACGCTGGCACGTTTACAGGAATATTCGGTCATCCACTGTTATCTCGACAATGACCTTGCCGGGCAGAGAACCACAGAGACCATTGCCGGGATGTATGATGGACGTGTCAGCGATGAATCCTGCCACTATGCGGAATACAAAGACCTGAACGATTACCTGCGCGGAAAGAAACGCTGATATTCAGTGTTCTCCTTTGCCACCTAAAGCTCTCCACCACGAGAGCTTTTTTTATGCCCCGATTTCTCCATTTCCCTCCATAGAGACTGCAATATAGTACGATTTAATAGTTCGATTTTTGGAAATTACATAAATCTCATTAACGAAATAGATGTTTAATGCTCAATTATTTTATGGTTTTATATTTCGTGCGTTTCTTTGCAAAATCATACTAATACAAATTTTAATATTCATACTAAATACATGAACTCATATTTCATTTTTGCCATCGTCCTGACGGTTGCCTACATCATTTACTACGCCGTCATCATAGCGCATGACATCTACGGGAAAAAGGGGACGGACAAACCGAACGAGGAAGTTTTCGACCTCGGCGCACCGGAAGAGGAAGAGAGTGTGGCTGTCACGGAAAGCGAGACCGGCTTCAGTATCGGTAGCGAGAACTACGAGACGGAAAGTACGGCTACCTCTTCCGAAACATCCCTTGAGGATGTCAAGGACAAACCGGGAACGGCGCAGGAGAAACTGGAACGGCTGAAGGCCGAGGCGGAGGAACAGATGGAAGAGACCACGCCTTACCTGTCGGACGCACGCACGTCGGAGGAGATGTACAAGGCTATGATTTCCAAGGGACGGTTAGACAACCGACCGGAAATAAAGTGGAACCCAATTCAAGACCGGTTGTGAGATGTCGAAAGCTAAAAAGATTCTATGTGCGCTGTGCCTCCCGTTCCCCTACACGACTTTTGCCAAAAGCGGCAGCGTGAACTATAGCTGGGGAGCGGATGCGTTGGCCACGATGCACGACTTCGTGGTGACGATGATGCTCTATGTCCAGTATATCTGTTGCGCTATCGCCGGAGTTTACGTCATCGTGTCCGTCTGTCAGATATACATCAAGATGAACACGGGCGAGGACGGCATCACCAAGTCGATAATGACGCTTGTAGGTGCGTGCCTGTTCCTGATCGGGGCATTCTATGTTTTCCCGGTTTTCTTCGGCTACCGCATATAACCTTACTTGTATCAGGTCGCAGACAAATAAAGTATTCACTAAAAAAGTAAACGTATGTTTCAGAAAACCAAACAACTGTGCCGCAAGGCATTCGGATTCGTCAACGGAATCCCTACCAAAGTAATGATGTTCTCCTTCATGCTGCTGTCCGGCATGGTGGCGAAAGCGCAGAACTCCGCAGGCGACTATTCCGCCGGTACGAGCGCATTATCCACTGTCGCGGAGGAGATTGCCAAGTATGTGCCTATTATGGTGAAATTGTGCTACGCCATTGCCGGCGTTGTGGCCATCGTGGGTGCAATCTCGGTATATATCGCCATGAACAACGAGGAGCAGGACGTCAAGAAGAAGATCATGATGGTCGTGGGAGCCTGTATCTTCCTCATTGCGGCGGCCAAGGCGTTGCCTCTGTTCTTCGGTATTGCCGCTTAAACATCAAGGATAAGTATGAAAGGCAAGGACGAACGCTATCCGGACTACCCGCTGTTCAAGGGACTGCAACGGCCTCTTGAGTTTTTGGGCATCCAAGGCCGGTATATATATTGGGCGGCGGTGACGACGTGCGGAGCCATTGTCGGCTTTGTCGCCGCCTACTGCCTGCTCGGTTTCATTGCCGGGCTTGTCGTGCTGGCAGCCGTCGTATCGGCCGGTATCGTGCTCATCCTCCTCAAACAGCGGAAAGGACTGCATAGCAAGAAGGTCGTTCCGGGTGTGTATGTGTATGCCCACTCGCGCAAGATCTGACGAAAGAAAAACCATCACGGCAATGTGCATGGCTTTATTGATTGTTGAACGCGGGCGGGTTTGTCTTGAAGCAAGGCGAACCTGCCCCTATTTAATTACACGTATATCGAAATGACCCTATACATCATTTTATGTTTTGTCGCTTTGTGCGCGGGTATGGCCTTGTCGGTCTATGCGTTCGGTACGGGCGGCAAGCGCAAGCGAATCTTTCAGGACATCTATTTCTCGGCGGAGGAAACGGACGGTGTGGGTGTGCTGTACACCAAGACCGGCGAATATTCCGCCGTACTTAAGATAGAGAATCCGGTACAGAAATATTCGGCGGACATTGACAGTTACTACGACTTCACACACTTGTTCACCGCCCTTGCGCAGACGTTGGGCGAAGGGTACGCCATCCACAAGCAGGACATCTTCGTCAGGAAACAGTTTGCGAGCGAACCGACTGACGGTCAGGAGTTCCTGTCTTCATCCTATTTTCGTTATTTCAAGGGACGTCCTTACACGGACAGCCTTTGCTACCTGACCATCACGCAAGAGGCGAAGAAAAGCCGTCTGTTCTCGTTCGATAGCAAAAAGTGGCGCGACTTCCTTGTGAAAATCCGTAAAGTACACGACCAGTTACGTGACGGCGGCGTACAGGCCAGATTCCTGAACAAAGCCGAAGCGAGCGAGTACGTCGATCGTTACTTCGCCATGAACTTCAAAGACCGCACCGTGTCGATGACGAACTTCAAGGCGGACGATGAAACCGTGTCGATGGGCGACAAACGCTGCAAGGTGTACAGCCTTGTGGACGTGGACTGTGCCGCACTGCCCTCACAGATACGTCCGTACACGAATATCGAGGTCAACAACACGGAAATGCCCGTCGATTTGGTGTCGGTGGTGGACAGCATCCCGAACGCCGAGACGGTGGTCTATAACCAAATCATCTTCCTGCCCAACCAGAAGCGTGAGCTGTCGCTGCTCGACAAAAAGAAGAACCGCCACGCGAGCATTCCCAATCCGAACAACCAGATGGCGGTCGAGGACATCAAGCGTGTGCAGGAAGTCATCGCCCGTGAGAGCAAGCAACTGGTATATACACACTTCAACATGGTGGTGGCCGTGTCTGCCGGTGCAGACCTGCAAAAGTGTACGAACCACTTGGAAAACGCTTTCGGGCGTATGGGTATCCATATCAGCAAGCGGGCATACAACCAACTGGAACTGTTCGTCGGTTCGTTTCCGGGCAACTGCTACACGCTCAATGAGGAATACGACCGTTTCCTGACCCTTTCCGATGCGGCGATGTGCCTGATGTACAAGGAGCGTGTGCTGCACAGCGAGGAAACGCCGCTGAAGATTTACTACACCGACCGTCAGGGCGTGCCGGTGGCTATCGACATCACGGGAAAAGAGGGAAAGAATAAACTGACTGATAATTCCAATTTTTTCTGTTTGGGGCCTTCGGGCAGCGGCAAGAGTTTTCATATGAACTCGGTCGTGCGCCAGCTCCATGAGCAGGGAACGGATGTGGTGATGGTCGATACGGGGAACTCATACGAGGGACTGTGCGAGTATCTGGGCGGCAAGTATATCTCCTATACCGAGGAACGGCCTATTACGATGAATCCGTTTCGCATCAACCGGGAGGAATACAATATCGAGAAGATAGACTTCCTCAAGAACCTTATCCTGATGATTTGGAAAGGGTCGGACAGCCAGATTCCCGAAATCGAGTTCCGCATTGTCGAGCAGATAATCATAGACTACTATGATGCCTATTTCAACGGATTTACAAGATACACCGACGAGCAACGGGAGGTACTGCTGAAAAACCTGTTTGCGGCGGCCAGCCGAAAGAACCCAAACAAACCACCCAGAGAGGTGGATGAGATGGTGCGCAAACAGATAGAGGTGCTTGAGGCACGGCGGGCGGCTCTCAAAGTGTCGGAACTGAACTTCAACTCATTCTTTGACTACTCATTCGACCGTCTGGAGCAGATCTGCACCGAAAATGACATCACGACAATCAGCTACTCGACCTATTCGACCATGCTGCAGCCGTTCTACAAGGGAGGCGCATATGAGAAGATTCTCAATGAGAATGTGGATTCGGCACTGTTTGACGAGACATTCATCGTCTTTGAAGTGGATGCAATCAAGGAAAACAAGAAACTGTTTCCCATTGTCACACTGATTATCATGGACGTGTTCCTGCAGAAAATGCGCATCAAGAAGACCCGTAAAGTCCTTGTCATCGAAGAGGCGTGGAAGGCCATTGCCAGCCCGCTCATGGCGGAATACATCAAGTTCATGTACAAGACCGCCCGTAAGTTTTGGGCTTCTGTCGGCGTGGTGACGCAGGAGATACAGGACATCATCGGCAGCGAAATCGTGAAGGAGGCCATCATCAACAACTCGGACGTGGTGATGCTGCTTGACCAGAGCAAGTTCAAGGAACGCTTTGACGAAATCCGAAAGATTCTTGGTCTGACCGAGGTGGATTGCAAGAAGATATTTACCATCAACCGCTTGGAGAACAAGGATGGGCGCAGCTTCTTCCGCGAAGTGTTTATCCGTCGGGGGACGACCAGCGGCGTGTACGGCGTGGAAGAGCCGCACGAGTGCTACATGACCTACACGACCGAACGGGCGGAAAAGGAGGCACTGAAGCTTTACAAGAAGGAACTTCGGTGCAGCCATCAGGAAGCTATCGAGGCATATTGCCGGGACTGGGATGCCAGCGGTATCGGGAAGGCCCTGCCTTTTGCACAAAAAGTAAACGAGACGGGGCGTGTGCTCAACCTCCGTCCCGTGCATGAATCCAAATAAACATTGCAGCCATGAAACGACTACTCCTTATCCTGACCATCGCCTCGGTCACACTCTGCCAGACGGTTCACGCCCAGTATTACAGCGTGAACTACGACACCCGTACCGTTGCGGCGATGGTGGCTGCCTTCGGTACGGAAGCGGTCGCCGAAGGGTACTACCGGGAGCAGGTCGATGACGTCCTCAAGCACTACACGGCAGCGGAGGTCGCTACCGCCGGGATATTCGCGGCCAAGTTCTTGGAGCATAAAGCCCTGAGCGACCTCGGCATCTGGAACAGCCGTACGGAAAACTACTACTACCGGCGCATCTACCGGATGGTGGCGGAGAAAATCATGCCCAAGATATGGGTGGTGGCGAAGCAGATGCTCCATTCGCCGCAAACGGCTATCTATTGGGGCAGTTACCTGATGAAAGTCTGCGATGATACCAAAAGTCTGTGTATGCAGTTCGAGAGCGTGGTGACCAACAGCACGCTGACCTTTTCGGACATCGCCTTTCTCGAAATCAATCCGGAAATTGCCCCCTTGCTGAAACTCTCCGAAACGGGAAACATCGACTGGCAGCGGATGATGGACAACTTCGCCCGCATACCGGGCAACTTCACCCACGAGAACCTGAAAAGCGACCTCGACAACCTTTATAACACGGGGGTCGGCCTTGCAACGGCAGGCATTGCCAATCTTGGTGACGCCCTGTTGCAAAGCAGCTCGTTCCATGACCTGCTGGGTGGAAAGGTTGAAGAAATCGGCAACCTGTATGAACACTACGGGAGTCTATTCGAGCAGGCGGAACATGACATCAGCGGCTTGCTGATTGACATGGTGGGTGGTCCGGACAACGTGGCCGGTCTGTTCAACTTCAGCAACTACAACCTCACGGCATGGATGACCGACTACCTGGACGAAGCGATGGGGAACTATTACACGCAGCGGTGGTACATTGCCCGGCGTGACCAAGGGAGCGTATCGCTGTGCGACTACTATCCTCCGACGGACGACAACAGCATCCTGAACGGGGGCGCATGGGTGCGGTTCAACACGAGCGACCCGAATTTCTATCCTGATGCCTCGCAACGGGAACAGGTACTTGCCAACTCGGAAGGATATGCCGGTTGGTCAAGAAACCGCGTGCAGCAGTTGAACAACCAGAACGACGGGTTCAGCTACAGCATCAACTATTGGATGAGTGCCTATATCATCAGCAAGAAAAACAAGCAGACCAAAAAGGCATACGCATACGAAATCCATGTGAGCAAAAACTGGAACAAAGAAGAGGTCGTCTATGAGGAAGTCTTCGATTCCTACTCGATGGACTTGAACACGTTTCGGGCGCAACTGAATGTCCGGCTTGCGGAGTTCAACGAGAACGAGGACGGCTACACCTATTATATATCTTCCGGTGCGCGGAACTATTACCAAGCAACGGACGCAGCCAAATTGAAGGGATGCGAGAGCGTGACCATCAGCGTGACCTGTTCCGACGGGGTTACGCTCGGACAAGGCTCGACACAGTACAAGTGCCGCAAGTGCGGCAGCTCGTTGAATGCCCACACCAAGGAGTGCGCCATGCAGACCTCGGTGACGGAAAACGACCTCGACCTTTCGGAACTGGACGCGCTATTGAACGAGGCGAACAGCCAAGCGGCCAATATTGAAGCGCAAATCGGGGCATTGGAAAACGAGAACGCTGTCCTGCTGAAGAAAATCAGTACGGCGAGCATTGAGGATGCGGCGAATTACCGGCAGCAGTACAACGCGAACAAGACACGGATAGACCGTCTGAAAGGAGAACTCGCGGAATGGAAGAAGAAACAGTCCGACTATGCCCAAGCAAAGTCGGATGCCGCAGACGACAACAGCGTGGCGACGGATGACTATTACCGCATCCCTGCCATCATGCAGGACTGCAAGGCGGCATACGGTCTTACTTGGCAGGACGGCGGAGCATGGAACGGCTACTCGTATGTACGCAAGGCGACCATGCCGAATATCAACGGTATCATCACATTCAGGGCTACGGTCTCCATTGCCCGCAAGCCGAAATATTTTCTCGGCATAAAAATACACCGTACCATTATCCAAATCAAGTGGGAACTCACTTCGGAATATACGGACACACACGTCGCTGACGTGCTGACCCTTGATCCGGGACTTTCGGATGCGGAAAAGGCTAAACTGGTAAACGACCGGATAGCCGAAATCGCCCGTGAACATCCGTCCTGTAAAATCACGACGGAATACGCCCGCAGCGCACCGACGGAAGAAACGCCATCAGGCGACGTGTACCATCTGCTGTGGTCAAGCGACCGCCTTGAGATAGCGCGAGAGGTGGACAGCAGAATCACCAAGATATATGCCGACTTGGTATCGCTGGAAAAGATGATGCACTACAAGCGGAGCATCCTTGACGTGATGAAGGATGTGCAGCCCGGACTGGACACGGACGAAGGCCGTAGGCTGACACTCGTGGAGGAATGCCATGACCGCTGGGTGGAGAATGCACGGACGCTTCGGAGCGGCAACAGCAGGAATAGCAGAAAGGAGGTACGGCCATGAAACGTACCATACAGATTGCCGTCGTGCTGTTCGCCCTGCTGCCCGGTATCGCCAAGGCGCAGTGGACTTTCGATATAGTCTCCGTCGAAGCCTACATCAACGACCACAAGAAGCAGCGCAGCCTGCTGTTGGCTCGTAGCACCTTGGAGTACAGCAACAAGCTGTTGCACGAGTACAGCTGTAAAGAAATTGGGGACTATAAAGAGTTGAATATTGACCTTGACAAATACACCCGTGCGTTCGATGCCATCGACGTCATGTACCAGTCGTTGCGCACGGTGTTGAACGTCAAGAATACCTATACATCGGTCAGCGACCGTATCGGCGACTATAAATCGTTGTTGGAGGATTTCAATGCGAAGATCTTGAAACGTGGACGCATCGAATCCGCAGATACCCTGATTATCTCCATCAATGCGAGGGGGCTGAGGGCGATTGCCCGTGAGGGGGAACAGCTCTACAAGTCCGTGAGCGACCTCGTGCTGTATGCCACCGGAGCGGCAGCCTGCTCGACCTCCGACCTGCTGATGGTGTTGGAGGCCATCAACCGCTCATTGGACAACATCGAGCGGCATCTGAACCGGGCCTATTTCGAGACATGGCGGTACATTCAAGTGCGCATCGGCTATTGGAAAGCAAAGGTATATCGCTCCCGCACCATGCGGGAGATTCTCGATGACGCCTTCGGGCGTTGGCGCGGAGCCGGAAGACTGGATTATTAACGACAAAAAGAGAAGAATATGAACAGAAAACTATTACTCATGGCAGTGGCGGTCACCGTAACGACAGCCGTACACGCACAGTATGTAACGTACAACCATGATTCGCCGAAGCAGAATCAGGTAACGGTCATGGAAACCGGTACGGGCGCACTCTCGCCCGACCTCTATTATTCCGTGCTGCACAACAAATACAAGAAGTCGGCGGCGGCCAAAAACAAGCTCTCGTTCCGCACACTTGCCGGTATCAATCTCTACAACCAGGTGGACGAAGCGGAAGCCATTGATTCGGCTTTGGTCAAGCGGGCGAAGGTCGAGGCGTTGAACGTTGCCGACCGGCAGGCGGACATCGCGTGGCTTGCCGAGGGCGATAAGGTCAGCAGACAGATGGACCGGTTCCGGCGCAACATCGACCGTATTCTCCTGTCCGGCGGTACTCCGGCCGACAAGGAACGGTGGACGGAATACTACCACGTCTATCAGTGCGCCATCAACGCCACGAAAGACGCCTATATGCCAAACGCCCAGCGAAAGAAGGAGTATCTGCGCATCTACGAGGATGTGGCACGGCAGAACGAGATTTTAGTGAGCTACCTCGCCAAGCGTCAGAACGCAACGGCAACAAGCACACTGCTGAACGCAACGGACAACCGTACCCTGCATAAGGGCGGCATTGTCCGCAATGCCATGAGCCGGTGGCAGGAATCACGCCTTGCGGTGCGTGGCTCGCAATCGGGCGGCAACGGAAACGGCGAAGATGACAACGAGAGTGTAAACAGAGGGAAATAAAAAGACAGGGCTATGGCAAACGGAGATATACTTTCGGATTTCGGCATCAACCTGTTGGAGGAGGAAATAGATGATGTCATCTTTCAGACCAACGAGTTTCTGACGGACGCGACTTTTACCGGTGCGCAGGGTCCTTTTTGGTGGATATTGCAGATGTGCATGGCACTCGCGGCACTGTTCTCCATCGTCATGGCGGCAGGTATCGCCTACAAGATGATGGTAAAGCACGAGCCGTTGGACGTTATGAAGCTGTTTAGGCCGCTTGCCGTGTCGATTATCATCTGCTGGTGGTATCCGCCTGCGGACACGGGTATGGCGGGGAGCCGGAACAACTGGTGTTTTCTGGACTTTCTGTCCTACATCCCGAATTGCATCGGGTCGTACACCCATGACCTGTACGAAGCTGAAGCTTCACAGATATCGGACAGGTTCGAGGAAGTTCAACAGCTCATCCATGTGCGTGACACGATGTACACGAACCTGCAGGCGCAGGCGGATGTCGCCCACACGGGCACATCCGATCCCAACCTGATAGAGGCGACAATGGAGCAGACCGGCGTGGACGAAGTGACGAGCATGGAAAAGGATGCGGCGAAGTTGTGGTTCACGTCTTTGACGGCAGGAGTCATCGTGGGGATAGACAAAATCATCATGTTGATTGCTCTCGTGGTGTTCCGAATCGGTTGGTGGGCAACGATTTACTGCCAACAAATCCTGTTGGGAATGCTGACGATTTTCGGACCGATACAGTGGGCGTTCAGCATCCTGCCGAAATGGGAAGGTGCTTGGGCGAAGTGGCTGACACGCTATCTGACGGTGCATTTCTACGGGGCGATGCTCTACTTCGTGGGCTTCTATGTGCTGCTGCTCTTTGACATTGTATTGTGCATCCAAATCGAGAACCTGACGGCGATAACCGCCAGCGAGCAGACGATGGCTGCCTACCTGCAAAACTCGTTCTTCTCGGCAGGCTACCTGATGGCGGCTTCGATTGTAGCCCTCAAGTGCCTGAACCTTGTTCCGGACTTGGCGGCATGGATGATACCGGAGGGCGACACGGCATTCTCTACCCGAAACTTCGGCGAGGGCGTGGCACAGCAGGCGAAGATGACGGCAACCGGAGGGTTGGGCGGCATCATGAGATAATCCGCAAAAGATAATATAAACCCAATAAAAATCATAACAACATGAAATTGCAAGAGAAAATCAAAAGTTGGTGCAAGGATGAGAAATTCATGTCCTTTGCACAGGAACGAGCGAGAAAAGAGGTTTGCGAGGTGACGGAAAACCACCGCATCGACCCGCAGTATGAAGAACTGGACGAAGCCTTCGAGTACGACGACCGGTACATCGCCCCCTTGGTGACGTACCTGACGTACAAGCTGCGTCTTGCCCTGCTGCAGCGGAACGCAGGTAAGCGCAAAAGAGGAATCTGGTGGGTGCTTGTCCACGTGGAGATGCAGGGCTATTACGTGGAGATATTCTCGGCGGAGTTCGAGAATCTTTTGACGGAACTTCGGGATGCGGTCATACCCATGCTGCACACGGAATATGTACAGATGTTGAACGGTAAAAGGGAATAACCGATGGTCATCAAGAATTTGGAAAACAAAATAAGACTGGTGGGCATCATCTGTACCGCTTTTCTCGTGGGATGTGTCATCATCAGCTTGTCAAGTATCTGGACAGCCCGGACGATGGTCTCGGATGCGCAGAAGAAGGTGTATGTGCTGGACGGCAACGTGCCTATCCTCGTGAACCGCACGACAATGGACGAAACGCTTGACATGGAAGCTAAAAGCCATGTGGAAATGTTCCACCATTATTTTTTCACGTTACCGCCAGATGACAAATACATCCGCTATACGATGGAAAAAGCGATGTATCTGGTGGATGAGACGGGGTTGGCACAATACAACACGCTCAAGGAAAAGGGTTTCTACTCCAACATTTTGGGTACGAGTTCGGTGTTCTCCATCTATTGTGACAGCGTGGCTTTCAACAAGGAGAAGATGGAGTTCACTTACTACGGACGGCAACGCATTGAGCGGCGGAGCAACATCCTCATGCGGGAACTGGTCACGGCGGGGCAACTTAAGCGTGTGCCCCGAACAGAAAACAACCCGCACGGATTGCTTATCGTGAACTGGCGAACCCTGCTGAACAAGGACATCGAACAGAAAACGAAGATCAACTACTAAACAACGGAGTTTATGAATATCAAGGGATTCAGGCGGATGCTCTTCGGTGAAAAGATGCCGGACAAGAACGATCCGAAATACAAAGACCGTTACGAGCGGGAGGTGTCCGCCGGACGAAAGTTCGCCCAAGCGACACGCATTGACAAGGCTGCCGCCAAGGTGCAGGGATTCGCCAACGCACACCGGATACTTTTTCTGGTCATCGTCTTTGGTTTCGCTATCGGAGGGTTCACTTGGAACATCTATCGCATTACAATGGCATACCGCAACAGCCGGCCGACACGCACGGCGACGGAAATGCAGGATTCGGTGCTACGGGAAAGACACAAGAGGCTGCAAGGGGGTGAAATAAGGGAAAATCGGAACGAGAACAAGAAATATGAACCGCAATAAAGGAGTGCTTATGAATACACGATTTGAAAAATCAGTCCGCTCGTCGGACGAATGGTACACCCCGAAGGAGGTGTTGAAAGCGTTAGGCAGGTTCGACCTTGACCCTTGCGCCCCTATCCGTCCGTTGTGGCCGACCGCCGAAGTCATGTATGACCGGAACATGGACGGATTGTCCCTGAAATGGGAAGGGCGTGTATGGCTCAATCCTCCGTACTCGCGTCCCCTTATCGAACAGTTTGTCCGAAAGCTGGCGGAACACGGCAACGGCATCGCGCTGTTGTTCAACCGTTGCGATTCCAAAATGTTTCAGGACGTCATTTTCGAGAAAGCGACGGGCATGAAATTCCTGCGCCACCGCATCCGGTTTTACCGCCCGGACGGAACACGCGGCGATTCTCCCGGTTGCGGCAGCATCCTGATCGCATTCGGAGTGGAAAACGCAGAAGTGCTGAAAAACTGCAGCATTGAAGGCAAGTATGTACAACTCAATTAAAAGATGTATGATGAAGATATTTGATAAAATCAATTTCAGGGAGCCGAAGTATATGCTTCCGGCTGTCCTGTATATCCCGCTTCTGGTTGCATCGTACTTCATCTTCGACCTGTTTCATACCGAAACGGCGGAGATTCCGGACAAGACGCTGCAGACAACGGAGTTTTTGAACCCCGATTTGCCGGATGCCCGGCTTAAAGGCGGTGACGGCATAGGCAGCAAGTACGAGAACATGGCCAAATCATGGGGTAAGATACAGGATTACTCCGCAGTGGATAACATAGAACGAGATGAACCCGATGACAACAAGGAAGAATATGAATCGCAATACACGGTGGACGACATCGCCTTGCTCGATGAGCAACAGCAGGAAAAGGCTGCGGCAGCGCAAATTGCCGATGCCAAGACACGCGAGCAAGAAGCTCTCGCGGAACTGGAGAAAGCCCTTGCCGAAGCAAGGTTGAGAGGACGCAATGAGGTATTACCGGCGACCGATACGGACAGTACCGCATCGGCGCAACCCCCGACGGCAACCATAGAGGTCAAGGGAAAAATAGAGGAAGAGAGCCGTTCGGTAAAAGCCCCGTCAGAGAACGAACCGCCCAGCGAAGTGGTACGCAAGGTAAAGACGGCTTCGGATTACTTCAATACGCTTGCGGTCAATGCCCGTGAACCGAAACTGATAAAGGCCATTATCGACGAGGACATCAAGGCGGTGGACGGCTCGCGTGTGCGGTTGCGTCTGCTCGACGACGTGGAGATCAACGAGTGCGTGGTCAAACGAGGGTCGTATCTGTATGCCACCATGAGCGGCTTCTCGTCGGGGCGTGTGAAGGGGAACATCACCAGCATTCTCATCGAGGACGAACTGGTGAAGGTCAGCCTGTCCCTTTACGACACGGACGGCATGGAAGGGCTTTATGTACCGAACAGCCAGTTCCGGGAAACGAGCAAGGATGTGGCAAGCGGTGCGGTGTCGGGGAATCTGAACATGAATACCGGCAGTTACGGCAACAGTCTCTCGCAATGGGGAATGCAAGCCGCTACGAATGCCTACCAGAAAACGAGCAATGCCATCGGCAAAGCTATCAAAAAAAATAAGGTAAAGCTGAAATACGGCACTTTCGTCTATCTGGTGAACGGACGTGAGAAACAGTAAAAACGGAAGCCATGATAGAGATTGACAACATATATAATATGGACTGTATCGAGGGTATGAAGCTCATGGCGAACGGCAGTGTCGATGCCGTGATAGCGGATTTGCCTTACGGCGTGTTGAACCGTAGCAACAAGGCGGCACACTGGGACAGGCAGATACCGCTCGAAGCGTTGTGGAAACAGTACCGCAGGATCACCAAGCCGGGAAGCCCCGTTATCCTCTTTGCGCAGGGCATTTTCTCGGCGCAACTCATGCTCTCGCAACCCCGGATGTGGCGGTATAACCTCGTGTGGCGGAAAGACCGGGTAACGGGTCACCTGAATGCCAACCGGATGCCGCTACGCCAGCATGAGGACATCATCGTGTTCTACGACCGTCAGCCGGTATATCATCCTCAAATGACGCCGTGTCCACCGGAACGGAGGAATCATGGACGCCGCAAGACGGACGGTTTCACGAACCGCTGTTACGGTGAAATGAAACTGGCTCCGGTGCGTGTTGCCGAAGACAAGTACCCGACCTCTGTCATTTCCATACCCAAGGAACACAAGACAGGAGCATTCTATCATCCGACACAGAAGCCGGTAGCCTTGATAGAGTACCTGATACGTACCTATACCAACGAGGGCGATGTGGTGCTGGACAACTGCATCGGTTCGGGTACGACCGCCATTGCCGCCATCCGCACGGGGCGGCATTACATCGGATTCGAGATTGAACCGACGTATTGCGAAATTGTCGGACGACGGATTCGGGAGGAACTGGAACGTGGTCATGGATTAAAGAAAGCGAAATAAGGGAAATAAAGAAATAAACAATATCAACAGAAACGATATGAACAAGAAAATAATTGTAACTGCATTTCTTCTGGCGGCAGGACTTTTTGCCACACGGAACGCACAGGCTCAGCGTACATACGAAGAGATGGAACGGCTGACTGTCAATGAACAGGTAACGACCGTCATCACAGCCACGGAACCGGTCCGCTTCGTGGATATTTCCACAGACAAGGTGGCGGGCGACCAACCCATTGAGAACATCATCCGGTTGAAGCCCAAAGAGACGGGACACGAGGACGGTGAAGTGCTGGCCATCGTCACCATCGTAACGGAACGCTATCGCACGCAGTATGCACTCATCTACACCACGCGGATAAGCGAGGCGGTGGCAGACAAGGAAATTCAGCTACAGGAACGGGATGCCTACAACAATCCTACGGTCTCGATGTCCACAGCCGACATGGTGCGTTTTGCAAGACGGGTGTGGAACTCGCCCGCGAAAATCCGCAACGTGGCGACCAAGGCGCACCGAATGGTAATGCGCCTGAACAATATTTACTCGGTGGGCGACTATTTCTTCATCGACTTTTCCATCGAGAACAAAACGAACATCCGTTTCGACATCGACGAGATACGGGTGAAACTGTCGGACAAGAAACTTTCGAAGGCAACCAACGCGCAGACCATCGAGCTGACGCCTGCCCTGGTATTGGAACACGGCAAGACGTTCAAGCACGGCTACCGGAACGTGATTGTCGTGAAAAAGATGACCTTTCCGAACGACAAGCTGCTGACCATCGAAATGACGGAACAACAAATCAGCGGGCGCAATATCAGCCTGAACATTGACTACGAGGATGTGCTGTCGGCCGATTCATTTAACACCGCTTTATTGGAGGAGGAATGACGATGAAAAAGACGATAATACTGATGCTTGCCTGCATGTGCGTCTTCATGAATGCAAGTGCGCAGCGTAACAGCGGCCGCCTCTCGCTTGGAGTGGGATTGCTGTATGAGAACGGCATGGACGTAACGCTTGCTTACGAACATGAAATGAACTACCGCCATGCGTGGGAGTTTTTCGCCAACGGCTATCTGAAATGGACGGAATGTAAATCTTGCGGTCATATTTGTCCGGAATCCTTCTGGCGCAACTATCGCACTTACGGTTTCGGTGTGGCGTACAAACCTTGTGTGGTGCGTGGACGCAACCATTACGGCAACTTGCGTATCGGAGCTTCGGCAGGGAGCGACACGAACAAGTTTCTTGCCGGAATCCATGTGGGTTACGAGCACAATTATGTGCTGCGGTCGGGATGCACACTGTTCTGGCAGGTAAAGAGTGACATGATGATAAAAGGGGCGGATTTGCTGCGGACAGGTATCGTGCTGGGGGTGAAACTGCCGATAAAATAAAGGAAAAACAAAAAACGAAAATAACATGATACGAAAGATTCAATGGTTTGCAATGGCAGTGACGGCGGTATTGTGCGCTGCCTGTGACGCCCATATCGACGTACCTGATACGGCGGTACGTCCGGGACATATTCTCTGCGAGGACGGTACGGCTTTATCCTACGTACAGTATGAACAGTCGGGAAAACGGGCAATAGCGGTTGTCTTCGATACCGAACACCGTGAAGGTACGGAAGGGAACGGCTATGCGGTTTACCTGTGGGACATTGCTCCGGCAGCTTTTGCCGACAGCCTCGGTGTCGCACAAGGGACGTCGGCCGACATCGAGGCTTTGGACGGGAACATGAACACCTTTGCGCTGTACGACACACGGGAGACGGCTTCGCCTATGGCGGAAGCGGTCTTTGACCTGTGGCGGTACGGACAGAGTGCCTATATCCCGTCGGTGGCACAGATGCGGCTGCTGTATGCCGTCCGGGAAACCGTCAATCCTGTCATCGAACGGTGTGGCGGCCATCCGCTGCCGTTGGATGAAAACGACTGCTGGTACTGGACATCGACGGAGGTAACCGGACAGGAAACGGCGAAAGCGTGGCTTTACTCGACAGGAAGCGGTGCGATGCAGGAGACCCCGAAGACACAGGCGCACAAGGTGCGGCCGATTATCACACTGAACAGGTAGGAACGAAAAGAGGGAAAGGACAAAGACAATGGAAGAAAGCAAGGAACTACAAGGATTTTACAAAATATTCCGTGCGGTCATCTATATCTCCGTGCTGATGGAGTTCTTCGAGTATGCCATAGACCTTGCCATGCTCGACCACTGGGGCGGCATATTGATTGATATACACGGGCGCATCAAGCGATGGATGATCTATAACGACGGCAACCTCGTGTATAGTAAGATAGCGACCTTCCTACTCATCTGCATCACTTGTATCGGCACACGCAACAAAAAACACTTGGAGTTTGACGCACGCAGGCAAGTGTTATATCCACTTATCTGCGGATTGTTCTTGATTGTGTTCTCCGTGTGGCTGTACCATCATACGATGGAAACGAGGCTCTACACCCTGCCGCTGAACATCATCTTCTATATGGCGGCTACGCTGGTCGGTGTGATATTGGTGCATATCGCATTGGATAACATCTCGAAGTTCATCAAGGAGGGACTGGGTAAAGACCGGTTTAACTTCGAGAATGAAAGTTTCGAGCAGAGCGAAGAGAAGGATGAGAACCAGTATAGCGTGAATATACCGATGCGGTACTATTACAAAGGTAAATTTCGCAAGGGATGGGTGTCGATAAGCAACTGTTTCAGAGGAACATGGGTGGTTGGAACTCCAGGTAGCGGTAAGACGTTCAGTATCATAGAACCGTTCATCCGCCAACATAGTGCCAAGGGCTTCGCGATGGTGGTCTATGACTACAAATTTCCGACACTTGCCACTAAACTTTACTATCATTACAAGAAAAACCAGAAGCTCGGCAAAGTGCCAAAAGGATGCAAGTTCAACATCATCAACTTCGTGGATGTGGAGTACAGCAAACGGGTGAACCCCATTCAGGCAAAGTACATCAATAATCTTGCGGCGGCGAGCGAAACGGCGGAAACCCTGTTGGAATCCCTGCAGAAAGGCAAGAAAGAGGGAGGCGGAGGCAGTGACCAGTTCTTTCAGACTTCTGCCGTGAACTTTCTTGCCGCCTGTATCTACTTTTTCGTGAACTACGAGCGGGAACCCTACGATGCAAACGGAAAGAAACTGTATGCGGAGAAACGGCAAGATCCGCAGACGAAGTTCTGGAAGCCGACGGGTGTCGTTCGTGACCGTGAGGGTGGCAGCATCGTGGAACCTGCCTATTGGCTTGGAAAATACTCGGATATGCCGCATATCCTTTCATTTCTCAATGAGAGCTACCAGACTATTTTTGAGGTACTTGAGACGGACAACGAGGTCGCGCCGTTGCTCGGCCCGTTCCAAACGGCCTTCAAAAACAAGGCGATGGAACAGTTGGAAGGTATGATAGGTACGCTGCGTGTCTATACCAGCCGTTTGGCTACAAAGGAATCTTACTGGATATTCCACAAGGATGGGGACGATTTCGACCTGAAAGTTAGTGACCCCAAGTCACCCAGTTATCTGCTGATAGCCAACGATCCGGAAATGGAAAGTATCATCGGAGCGTTGAACGCTCTGATATTGAACCGTCTCGTTACCCGTGTGAACACCGGGCAGGGGAAAAATATTCCGGTCAGCATCATCGTGGATGAGCTACCGACACTGTATTTCCACAAGATAGACCGACTGATAGGTACGGCGAGAAGCAACAAGGTAAGCGTAACGCTGGGTTTTCAGGAGTTGCCGCAGTTGGAGGCTGACTACGGAAAAGTGGGAATGCAAAAAATCATCACGACAGTGGGCAACGTGGTAAGCGGTTCAGCTCGCGCAAAAGAGACACTGGAATGGTTGTCGAATGACATTTTCGGCAAGGTGGTACAGGTCAAAAAGGGCGTGACGATCGACCGGGACAAAACGAGTATCAATCTCAATGAGAACATGGACAGTCTTGTACCCGCCTCGAAAATTTCGGATATGGCGACGGGATGGATTTGCGGACAGACGGCACGTGATTTCGTGAAGACGAAAACCGGTACGGGAGGCTCGATGAACATTCAGGAGTCGGAAGAGTTCAAGACTACAAAGTTCTTCTGCAAGACGGATTTCGATATGAGGGAGATAAAAGCGGAGGAAGCGGCCTATGTACCGCTACCGAAGTTCTACACTTTCAAGTCGAGGGAGGAACGGGAACGCATCTTGTATAAAAATTTCATACAAGTCGGACAGGATGTAAAAGACATGATAGCGGATGTACTGAACAAGCGTGGGGCGAAATAAATCAAAATCCCTGCAATAATTTACGTGGTTATTGCAGGGATTTTTGTATTCCATTCAGCTACCCGAAATCTTGCGGACATAAATGAATCATCTGACAGTTTCCGATTTGGAATCGTTTTCCGACAGCAGATTTTGTAATTTGTCGATGTCCGGTAGAGTCTTGCGCAAATTTTCCGGCATTTCTTGGGCTGTGCGGTATGTCGCCACGCCCATAGGCTTATCATAGTCGCGCACCATGATTTCGACAAATTGGCGGTTGGCATCCTGACATAGGACAATACCGATTGAAGGGTTCTCGTGCGGTTTCTTGTCGGTCATATCATATACAGTCAGATAACCGCTAAGCTGTCCGAGATAATTCGGGCGGAACTTGCCCCGTTTCAATTCCACGATTACGCTGGCATTCAGTTCTCTGTTGAAGAATACAAGGTCAGCAAACATTTCCTCTCCGGCAACTATCAGGCGATGCTGACTGTCGATAAAAGTGAAGTCGTTTCCAAAACGGAGAATGAACTGCTTGATATTGGTTACGATTTGGTTTTCGATGACCTTTTCGTTCCAGTCCTGTTCGCGTTCTCCCACATTCTCCAGATTAACCATTTCGAGCATATACTCATCCTTGAACGCCAATGTCGCTTTTACGGCATAAATGGCTTCGGGCAGCACTTGAAGGAAGTTGCTCGGCAAAGATCCGCGATTTGAATAGATGTCTTCTTTCAAGTAATTTTTGAGAGAGGATAGCGACCACGCATTTTGAGCGGCACAATGGATATAGAACAATCGTTCTGCGATGTCTTTTGAACGAGTCAGGATTTCAATATGATGTGAAAAGCTAATCTTGACAAAATCGTCCCAGGTAAATTCGGTATTGACCGGTTGCCCGATAAGTTGCAGCAGTAGATGCTCGTCAATATCCAATTCGCCCAACGCTGTTGGATGAATTAAAGCCGTACCCTTTTCCGACGAATGGTTTTCCAATTCGCCCAACACTGTTGGACGAATTAAAAACGTCCTCCATTCCTCATAGAATGAGCGCATCCGTTTCAACCCCGATTCAGAAAAGCCGTGCAGACCGGGCAACTCCCGTTGAAGGAGCTTTGATATGGTAGGCAATGCTTTAGTACCCCAACAGCCGATGCGGGAATTTTCAGACACGAATTTCCCCACTCCAAAATACAACGAGAGAGTTTCTTTGTTGACCGCAGCCGCACTTCTATACCGGCAGCGTTCGATGGCATGTTTGATTATCTCTACTGCCTCTGCATATTGTGTATAATCCGATGGGATAACTTGTTGTTCCATATACATACGTTTTTGTGCCGCAAAGGTACGAAAAATACGGGATATACAGGGCAGAATGCCAACATATTATAGTGCCGTGTGGGTCTTATTCGGTATTTTTAGCGTTCCGGTTTCCTGCACTCGCTTTGCTGCCAATCTACTCACTTAGATGTTCATGTGTCTGGGGCGTGCCGAGAAAGCCGGTAGCGGTGTGGATAAGATTGTGAGCGGTTGGCAGTCTTTGGGTTGGCCGCTTCCTACTGTAGCCGAGGAAACACGTCCGGACTATGTTGTGCTGACCTTGCAGTTAGGGATGAAAACCCGACAAGAAAACCTCGCAAGCAGGATTTGAGAAAAGAGCAAATCTTGGAGTTCTGTGTTGAGCCGCAATCCCTATCTGATATTTTGCAACATTTAGGATTGAAAGATAGGGAAAATCTTATGGAGGTCTATATCAATCCGATGATTGGTGCAGGGGTATTGGAAATGACGGAGCCGGACAATCCCACAAGCCGTAACCAGATGTATGTAACGGTAAAAGTGGAACAAGAATTTCAAAAGTAAGTTTATAATAGGATATTGCGGCTTGGACGCATCCAACCTCATACAAATAACACTGCCCGCGTGAAAATGGGGGCAGTGTTATTTATATGGTAGTTCGCTTATTTAAGCTCGTGTACCGCTTAAAAGTTCGGCAAGTTGCCGGTCGCAGAATTTATCGTATTCCTCCTTGTCTGTACCGCTTTCGATAGCCCGGTCGATAACATCGCCCAGTTCGTCGAAGCAGACTTCTTCATTGACACACTTTGCATTGCTATCATCTTCTTTCAGTAGATAGACCTCGTAGTAATCAGAGCCGTTGAGAGCGATAACGACATATCCGGCGTGTAACCGTCCGTTTACTTTCAGCCGCAGTGCCGGTAATTCTTGGAATACCGTAGCGACAAATTCGCTGACTCCCCACGACATAAAGACGGGTATGGGGGTAAATGACAGTAATTGTTCTTTGATGGTCTGTGCGATGTGCATTACATACTCTTTATCCATAACTTTGATTTTTAATATGATTATTGATTTATGTTAGTTGAACCATTCGGGGTTATCCTCTTTTAATTCCGTGATGAGTTCATCGTCCGGTAATTTGAGGGTCTTCGCATCGGCGAAAAAGAAAACCTCGTCATATATTTGTTCGGCTTCCTTACTTGCAAAACCTTCGCTCTCGTCCTCGAAACTGCCCGGATGAAGTGCATCGAGCAGAGCGGTAGAGCCGATAAGTAGTTCTTCACCTTCGTTGGATTTCACGATACGGCAGATGTAGATATTGCCGTCAAATTGTAGTTCTTTCGTTTTCATACGCCTGTTATCTTAATGGGATATGTCTCCCGTTTGCCTTGAGGTATTCCATGATACACTTCGCTTCTTCGTGCGATGCACGGTTGCGGTCATCGTAATTGCGTGTCTCGTCTGCCATGACCACGATACACTCCTTTACCAACCTGTAAAGGCTTTGCTGCAGCGTGGGGTGCATTTCGGGGATAGCGGCTGCAAACCGTTTGGGATTGAAGCCGTAATCGTTCACTGCTCTTTCCCAGTCTTTGGCGAGCTGGTACTCCTTGCTTTCCTTGATGTTGTCCATAATCTTGAATTTTAATGATTTGTTTTTTATTCCCTCCGTTCGATTCCTTTCTGTCGGAACCGCTTTGGGATTTTATAGATGCGGTAAACGGTTGTCGGTACAGCTTCATACGGGAGGCTTTTCCTGCCAATTACTCTTTCTGAGGGAAGGAAGAATTTGCAGGAAATACATTTCAAGCCGCCGGATCAAGCGCGACGGCCGACCTTTGCATCTGATAAAACCAAACCGGGGCTGACAGGGAATGAAGCTGGGGAAACGCTATAAAAGGGAAGTTGAAAATGGTAAAAAAGAGAGGAAACGAAAGCTATGAATGGAGGAAGGGTGGGTGGTGACGGGTTCGTCAGAAAGTTAAAAGAGGTACTTGGGTCCTTTGTCCGGAGCATACAAAAATGAATAGAGGGCGGATTTTCCCCCCCCCTATTCGTTATGACAACAACATTTGTCAGGCAGCTATTTCTTCCGTTTGCGGTTCGGTCTGTGCTTCCGCTTCGGGTTGCGGTTCATCGGGTTGTTCCGCTTCCTGCGTGGCTTGTTCCTGCAAAGCGGCTTTTTTTTCCTTAATGCGTTGGTGCCGCTTTTCGTACACTTCATTATATCCGTCTTGGATATTGGCAAGTTCTTCGGGCATATGCTTTTGGGCGAAGCCAAGCAACAGGGAGGCTGTGGCGTTGTTACCGAATGCGTCCTTGAAATTGGCAATCAGATAATCCCTGCGGATAACGGCTTTCTGCTTGGCGGTAAGGTTCTCGATGATGCGCATTTTGTCCTCGCTCGTAAGGTAGTAATAAGAACCTTTATCTTCAATTCCCACCTCATTGAAATGCTCTTTGCGGAGTGAGGAGAGCAGGAAGAAATACACCATTTTCTCCTCGTCCTGTCCAAATTTGCGCTCTGACATATCGACCTCTAAAATCCGCTTTTTGGTGTCTTCAACGGTCTTTTCGAGGGCAATCTCCTTGTTGCGTTTGTCCTGCTTTTCCAACTTCTCGATAGGTGAAAGCGGCATTTCGGTTGCTGTACCGTTTACGGTGGTAGCGGTATTTGCAACATAGCACAGTGTAATGTCGTTGCTCTCAATACGGAGATAGAGGGAGATTTCTCCTGCTTCGCTTCGGGTGCGGATTGCTTCGCATTTTTCGGTGTAACCGTTCAATTCCTGCCCGTAATCCTTTTCTGCATCCTCGTATTCCTCGGTGGTATCATAATCCTCTTTTTGAGGTGCTTGGGGGCTTTCGGGGTATTTCGTTGCATAGGTTTTAAGGCTTTCCACTTCGTAGCCCATAGCGGTAAGTCGGTCGATGACAGCTTCATTGTAATTGTAGCTTTCGTGGCAGAGGGGAACGGCAGGGTGCTGTTCCATGAGCCGCATAGCCTTTTCGGTAAGGTGCGATGTGTTCATTTCCACCAAGCAAGCGCGGTTGGCGCAATTTCCGCAACCACCCTCACAGAACAACATCATATTATTGGTATTGTGAGGGCATGAAAGACAAAGGGTTTTGTCGAATGAATAGCGATTGAGGTCTGCGGTGTATTGCCGTTCGATGCTTTGTGCCACCTCGGAAGCTTTCATGCCTCGCCAACTATTGTACTGCACCCCCTCTTTCAGATGTTGGTCGTACACCTCACGCTGTATCTCTTCCCCATAACGGCAGATTTCACTTGCCACGCTGATTGTGATTTCGTCCTGCTCCAACAGCAAAGCGATTTCGGGTATCAAGGAAACGAATTTAAGTCGTGTACGGATATATGCCTCCGTCTTGCCGAACTGCACGGTCAAGGACTGTACATCGTGGCGACCGCTGTCTATGAGCTTTTGGTAGGCGTTGGCTTCCTCAATCGGGGTCACATCCTTACGCTGCAGGTTCTCGGTAATCGCCATTTCCTCGGCTGTCTCGTCTGAAATTTCCATGACGATAGCCGGAATTTCCGCCAATTCAGCCATGAGGGAAGCACGGTATCTGCGTTCTCCGAATACAATCTCGAAACGGTTGTCCGCAATAGGGCGCACACCGATAGGCTGAAGCACTCCCTGCTGACGGATGCTCTCGGCAAGTTCCGCAAGGCTTGTCTCGTCAAAGTTCTTACGTGGGTTGTAGTTACTCGGCTGAATGTCTGCCAATGCTACCGATGTGATGTTCTTCTCTACTGCTTGAACTGCTGTTGTTGCCATAATCATAAAATTTAATTGGTTGATATTTGATTTTTTTATTTTCCCTTTTTTCGGTTCTTTTCTCTGCCTGAACCGCTTGGGATTTACAGATGCTTCAAGGGACTGACGAACAAGCTATTTTCAACGCTTTTTCCGGAAAATTACTCTTTCGCAGGAAGGAAGAATTTTACGAGAAATGCACTTCAAAGCGGTGAAATCAAGCGCGGCAGTCCAAATTTGCGTCTGGAAAACCAACCGGCGATGGCAGGAACGAGGCCGGACAAGCGGCAAGTGGAATAAATAAAAAAGTAATACAACCATGCGGTTATAAGAGGTAATAGAACAGGAGAACACCCAGGAGGGTATAAACAGGAAAAACGCTACCTTGTGGACGTGCCCATAAGATAGCGGTATGCTATAAAAGGTATATCGGATGGGGACTACAACCGCCGTACCGGTTATTTCTCGTGCTTTTCCAAATACTCTTTCATCGCCTCGTTCACGATGTCCCGTAGAGACATATTCTTTTCGATGGCGAGGTACTTCATCCGGGTATGAATACTTTTGTTTATGACAAAGTTGCAATGTACAGCAGGCTCTTTTTCCGTTTTGACCGGTGCAGGTTCTTTCTTTTGCGTGGACTTCCCGGTGGATGACAGCAAGCCGTCCAGTCCGCTTCTCATGCCGTTTTTCAATGAATCACTTTTGCCCATATCGTTTTTATTTTAATTTCAACACTTCTTTTGCTAACTCCATGTAGTCCTTTGCCCCGTTGCTGTTCTTGTTATACTCAAAGATATTCATGCCTTTTATCGGAGCTTCGGCCAATGATACATTGTCCCGGATGACGGTCTTGAATACCTTGTCGCAGAACGATTCGCTGATTAGTTCCGCCACACTTTTGTTGAGCGTCTTGCGCTTGTCAAACTGGGTGATGACAATGCCGCCGATATTTAGGTTTGGGTTCAAACGTTCCTTGACAATCCCGACCACATTTGTAATCTTTGCCATTCCGCGCATGGCGAGGAACTGCGCCTGTACCGGGATAATCAGGAAATCCGCCGATGTGAGGGCGTTCAGTGTCAGCAAACCCAGCGAGGGCGGACAGTCAATCAGGATATAGTCGAATTTACGGGTTTCAAGCAATTTTGCAATCAGCCCTTTTAGTATTAATTCCCGCCCCGGCTCGTTGATAAGCTCGGATTCTGTCGCCGACAAATCGAGGCAGGACGGTACAACGGAAAGACCGTTTTCCAACTCGAATACCGGTAAGGTATATTCGCCTTTCATCGCTCCGTACACCGTCCGTTCCTCTTCGATGGAGAGACCGCAGGATTCCGTGAGGTTTGCCTGACCGTCCATGTCGATGAGCAGTACACGCTTTTTCTTCTGCTGCAATGCGGCAGCAAGATTGATGGTGGTAGTTGTCTTTCCGACACCGCCCTTGTGGTTCAAAACTGCGATTATTTTTGTCATAATTTCGTGTCTTTATATCTGATACAAAGATAATACTATTTTTAGTATTTACTATTATTAGTGTATACTATTTTACTACTTTTGTATATTTTAGTATTATAGCATCTACTACTATACTAAAATACTGATTGACTAAATGTAGTGCATTCTATCATTTCTGATGGGATATTTCCTAATATCCTACTTTACTAACCTTAGTATATACTACATTTAGTATTTGTTGTATAACAGCAAAATAAGCTCATTTTGGAATTAGTCTTATAAATCATCATCATGCGCATTAGATAAATTCTGTCTCAAGTGCTTCCAACAAGTCGTGTATTTGTTTTTCCGCTTCCTCCATATCCGATACAATGTCCTTGATGTGGTAAGGTGCGCCATTTTTACCGTGCCCATCATTTCCAATCCATAGATAGGCTTCGTAATCCGGGTCAAAACCCTCGAAATATTGTTCCATGTCAGCAATGAGGGTATCAATGTCCTCACATTTCATTTCGGCACTGAAATTAAAATCCTGCCCATAGTTGGTATAGCGTTGGAAGTCGAACTGAATATTTGATTTATTTTTGTCATCCACACTTATACTCCAGCCTTTGCTTTGGGATATTTCCGTTACTTTTTGTATCTTTTCTTGAGCGGTCATAGTTTTGAGTTTATAGTGGGGAGACTTCACACCGTCCTACCGATTGCTTTAATCCGTTATTTGAAAGTAATATTCCTGCAGCTCGTCTGGCCATTCGGCGGTCATAGAGCGTGGCTTTCTGGTTGTCCCGCTCGTGCCATTGCCAAATTTTGTGATTAAGTACAAGGCACAGCTCTGTCCAATGCTTGTAGTTATCTTTCCATTCTGCCTTAACCTTTCTGTATGTGTCAGCTATGGCTTCATTCCCGAACTTGTCTGCCATAGAGAAGTCCTGCCAAAAGGTTGTCATCGGGTCATAGCCAGTAATTTCCGCTATATTCCACTTGGGAATTACTATTTTTAATATTTCCATACTTATTATTGTTTTTGTAATACTCATGAATCAAGATTACTATTTCCCTTTGTTCGGTCTGTTTGCGACCGCCGGGAAGATTTTTCTGCTTTCAGAAGGTGGCGGGGAACAATCGGACAAGGCTGATCCGGAAAAATACGCTCGACAGCGGAGAGGAAGATTTTTACGTGTCATTTGCGGCAGTATGCCGGCATTGGCAGGATTGGAGCCGCCGGTTACCTTTGCGGAAAATTCTGTTCCGTAGGTCGCACGGCAGCGGACTTGGGTTTAATGGGAATCCGTTAGAAAAGGAAAGATTTATGAATAAAAGAGTGAGGCGGCCAGCCGGGACGGACTTTCCGATGGACTGTCTTGGGACTACAGAGGGCAGGATTTATCCCGCCCCCTGTAATGCCAAGTCTGTCCGTGTCCGTCCTTTTGCAAAAAGGGGCTTCACGCACTTTATGTAACGTGTTACACAAAATGCGTGAGGCTGCTTGAAGCAAACTGGCCGCAGGATGTAAGGCTATATGAGGGAGAAAGGAATTTTATAAAAGGCCGTTGGTCGATCGGAACAACAAACCGTACCGAGACTTTGCCCGATACGGTCTTGCATATAACTCAGTCTATGTCATAGCCTATCATGTATTCATCGTTGATAAGCAGATAATAGTAGCCGTTGCCACAATTCCTGTATTCTTTGCTGAATCCAGCCGCCATATCTCCATTTTCGCGTGGCTCACACCATAACGTACCGTCATAGCCACAAAAGTCGAAGCGTCCGGTGGAAAACTTTTCGCCTTGCTTCAGTGCCGTTCTGAAACGAGCCATATCCCAACTGCTGCAATACTTCTCGATGGTGGCAAGTCCGATACACTTGCCGTCGATGCGTGTGCCGGTCGTGATGCGGTTCTCGTAGAGGGATTTATCCAAATCGGCATTAGCGATTTTGCGAAGCCAATCATTCGTATGCGTGGCAAGTCGGGCAAGTTTCTGGTATTTCAAGACCTGTTTCTTTCCTATGTCCGCTGCATCTTCGGGAGAGGATGACGGATAGTATATCTTCTCAATGCTTGCCCAATCCGTGAAGATGTACCCGCTTTTTCGTTTTCTTGGCGCAATAATGCCGATGACGTTTTCATTGCGGTTGATGAATAATCGCCTACGTTGTCCTGCAATCCTTACATATAAAGAGGTGGAATTCTGCTCGTTTCGGAGATAGGCTTCTGCCGGATGAATAGTTGTTGTTTCCATATTTGTATAAATTTTGATTTTTGCTGTTCCTATTTTGGTTTACCTGTTCAAAGTTCCGGGATTGTGCCGTTCTTATATAGAACACCGTCCCGATAATGGGACACGATGCCCGGCTTAAGTCCCATTTCCTCAAAGGCTATATGCCTGATATAGTCCTTGTATTCTTTGCCAATGAAATTCTTTCCACAAAGGTTGTTGAAAATCATAGGGACGGAAAAACCGTCTTCGCTCGATAATATCACTTTGTCGTCTTGTCTAATTTCTTCTACCATACTTGTTTACTTTTAATTGGTTGAACTATCATGCTGATTTTTCTTTTTCCCTGCTTTCGTTTGCCGTGCAGGTTTGTTTTCAGCTTTTTGAGGCAGCCAGAGGATGAAGCTGTGGCATCATAAGCCAAACCCGGATAGAAAACCGACCGTGTAACAGTCTGTTTTCGTCATCCGAATGCAATGCGGCTTGGCGATTATGCGCTTCGTCCTACATTCGCCGACGAAAAGAGTAAAGAATGACCTGCCGGTAAAAGCAAGGATTTTGTAAAAAAGAAGAGTCGTATATGATAGAAAAAACGGCTTGGGATGTGAGAAAATACCCTGAAAAATTTGCGGTGTATCGTATTTTATGTAATTTTGCAGTTGTATTTCAAAATTGCATAAACAGTATGGAGGCAAAATATATCCACAGGGAGCTATCCGCCGTGATAGAAGAGGCTTACCGCTATTTTTCAGTCATTACGGTAACAGGACCGCGCCAGTCCGGAAAGACGACGCTGCTCCGCAACTTGTTCTCATACCTACCGTATTACTCGTTGGAAAATCTTGATGTCCGGAGTTTCGCCGAAAACGACCCGGTCGCTTTTCTGAACCAGCACACGGAGGGCATGATTCTTGACGAGGTACACAACGCTCCGAACCTGCTGTCGTATATTCAGGGTATGGTGGACAATGATGCCGACCGGCGGTTTATCCTTTCGGGCAGTTCGCAGTTTGCCATGCTGAAAAAGGTTACACAGTCTTTGGCAGGACGTACCGCCGTTTTCGAGTTGCTCCCCCTGTCATACTCCGAAATACGGGAGCAGATCACCGATACGCCTCTTGACAACCTGCTGTTTAACGGGTTTTACCCTGCCATTTATTCGGGCCGTAACATACCCAAATTTCTTTATCCGGCGTACATGAAAACCTATCTGGACAAGGACGTGCGCGACCTGCTACAAATCAAGGACATGATGCAGTTCCACACATTCATCAGGCTTTGCGCCGGACGTATCGGATCGCTGTTCAAAGCCTCTGAACTGGCCAACGAAATCGGTGTCAGTTCACATACCGTTACGGCATGGCTGTCCGTCTTACAGGCATCTTATATTGTTTTCCTGCTACCTCCCTATTTCGAGAACACACGCAAACGGCTGACTAAAACTCCCAAGCTCTATTTTACGGATACAGGGCTTGCCTGTCACCTGCTCGGCATCGAATCGCCGGAACAGCTTGCACGGGACAAGATGCGTGGGGCGTTGTTCGAGAACTTCATCGTAACGGAAGCCTTGAAGCGGCGGTATAACCAAGGCAAGGAAAGCAACCTCTATTTTTACAGGGATTCGAACCAGAACGAGGTCGATTTGCTGTTGAAAAAACATTCGGGGCTATACGGTATTGAAATCAAGTCGGCGATGACCTACCATGCGGACTTCGAGAAGGCGTTGAAACAAATGGACGGCTGGGTCAAAGAAACCATACTGGGTAAGGCGGTGGCCTATGCGGGTACACTCGAAAATACTGCTGGAGAAATCAAACTTCTGAATTACAGTCACCTGGATGAGGTGTTGGCTTAACAGCCCTATAACAGTCCAGCTAATGCCGACACACACTCCTGCTGCATGGATTTGATGTAATCGAAGAGAACCGAGGGATTGATATTCTTGCCATTTAGCTTGCAGGTGACGTGCAAGTGCTCGCCTGTACTTCGTCCGGTCGAGCCGGTAATACCGACGGCATCGCGGGGACGGACTACCGTACCCTTGGCGGCCAGCACCCGTGAAAGGTGGCAATAGCTGACGGTGTAATTTCCGTGCCGCAGTGTCACATACTTGCCGGACGTCTTGTCTTGTCCCACTTTGACGACCACCCCCTCCATCATGGCCAATACCTGCTCGCCCCGTGCGTGCAGGTCGATACCCCCGTGAAACTTCCTCTTCCCGGTAAACGGGTCTTTCCGGTAGCCGTATGGCGATGTAATTCTGATGCGCTGCAATGGATAAGACACACTGAGATAACGGTCAATCCACAACTTCTTACTTTCATCGGCAGGTTTTGTCGAAGTCTCCTGTGCAGGAGCCATGCTTTCGGGTGTCGGCTCCGGCTTTTTCATACCCTCCTGCAAGGCTTCTACCTTGTATCTTTCTGGTGTCTTGGCAATCGTGTTGAACTGCGCCTGAACGGGCATCGTGCAGAATGAAATACCCGATATTGCTATCAGTAGAATTTTTCTCATTCGGCAAAGTTATAACGGGAATTTTCATGTCGGAAACAAACTACCGTCATTTCTTGTATTGGTTTGATATTTTGCGTCTATTAGTACGATTTTGATTAGATAATTGTACTAATGAAGATAAAAACAGCATATTACAACCATTTATATAGCTGTATTTTTGTCCGTCATAATAAGATGTCTCTATCTTTGTATAGTACAATTTTATAATATGAATATAGTATGAAAAAAGTTCAGATTGAATTTGATGAATTACCCTTTTCGACACTGGAACGATTCGGTCTTACAAGGGAAATGATCGAGGACTTGCCGATGCGTGTGTTGGAAGACATCTGCAACGGCCGGCATTCTCCCGTGCTTCCCGTGCGTGTCACTGACGAGCATGGCGGGCAAATCGAGAGCCGCAGCCGCTTTGCCTTTATCCGCATGGACGACGGTCAGGTGGATGTGGTGTTCTATCCGGCACTGAAATCCTCTCCACTGGAGCGGTATGACGAAGCACAGCAGAAACAGTTGCTCGACGGCAAGGCGATTGTCGCCGATGTGGAAATGTCGGACGGACGGAGCAGCAAGGCTTTCGTACAGATTGACGCCGAGACGAAACAGGTGATGTATGTCCCCACGCCCATCATCGCACGCAACCTGAAAGTGCTGGCCGAGGTCATGCGCCTCGGTACGGTGGAGGTAAACGGGATGCAGCACGGCGAGCCGCTGACGGTAGTCGTGGGCGGCGAGCCTGCCACAGTGGGCATCGACCTTCATGCCAAGACCGGCATCCGCATCTGTTCGGGCGACGCGCAGCAATGGCGCAACCAACCCAAGCGAGAGTGGGACAAATACACCTTCGGGTGCTACGGCTGCTGGGTCATGGACGATGACGGTAACCTTGACTACGTTTCGGAGGAAGACTACACCGAAGAGCTGTGGAACGAACAGAAGAAGAGCGGCGAGCGCAATCGTGCGACAGCTCTCCATAAGTAAAACATCAATCCGTACATTATGGCACAGAACGAATATTATCCCGAAGACGTACTTGTCGGGAAGATGCAGAGCGGCGAATACGGCTGGCTCGATTACGTCAATCATTTCTCCGCCGACTGGCAGGAGGAATACGCCCGTTACTGCGAGGAAAAAGGGCTTGCAGTCGGCAACGAATCCGCCGCCGAGTTCGTCCGCTTCAAGGACGGACAGTTGGAGGCAGCAATGGAAAGCGGAGACGCATAACGAAAACAATCAGACTATGGCGATACGAACGAATACCAATCCCCGGCAGATGGACTTGCAGCCCGAAATGCGCGATATGCTGATGCGCAACGGGCTTCAAGCCCATGTTGCACTTGACGATGCAGGGTATCGGCTGATCGTGCAGGGACATGACTCGCCCCTGCTGGTCTATCCGATCACCGAACGTCAGATGTTGGCACTCACGGACTGGGGAACGAACACTGCCAACAAGAAGGCCTACAACGTGCTGACGAGCATCGTGGGCAAGGACTTCTATATGCCCAAGAACTTCGTCCATGCCCGCAATGCCAACGGTCGTGTGGCTATGGGGCTGCACGGCTACCGCATCGTCATCGGCGAGTACGGGCGCATGGGGCGTATGGGAATGCCCCCGCCGTTCCTTGGCTGGACACCTCGCAACCAGTTGGGCTTCCACCTTCGCAGGGTCGGCGGCCAACTGTTCTTTCCGGGGCCGTCCATCGTACCCGAACGCCCCGACGGGCGCATGAAGCCCGGCGAACTGCAATCAGGCGGTTACGGCTTCTATTACAAGGGGCATCAACAGGAGCAGCCCGTACAGCAACGGGATGTGCTGCAGGACTTGCAGGCGGCTATCACGCCGATGGTCAGCCGTCCACGCAGCAAGGAACCGGCACGGCCGTACAAGGAGCTTATAGCCTCTCCGGTCTATTTCTCCAACGAGAAATGGGCGGAGTGCCTTGCCTCGCACGGTCTTGTCGTGGATGCGGAAAAGCAGACGCTGACCGTGCAGTCGGAAAGCGTCCAAGCCGATATGGTCTATGACCTGACGGAAGAGGAAGTGAGGACACTGGTTGCCGCACCCATCGAGGAGCAGCCCGTAGAGAAACGTCTGGAACTGCTGAACGGCATTATCGGGGCTGACTTTTCCGACAAAGTGACGATGGAGGCTCTCAACAGCGATCAACGCATCGCTATCGGTCTGCATCCCGAAGTACAGCAGGATTTGAAACAACGCCAACGGCAGGAGCAAGAGGCTTTTATGCCAGTGAAAACCTCGCTGCAACAGCAAGAGGAATCCGTACAGGGAAATATCGGTGCGGTAGTGGACGGGCGTGACCTCCAGTTTTTGAATGAAAACAAGGGATGGTATCGGGAAGAGAAACACGGGCGGGAAGTCGAAGTGAGCCAGATAGCCGTTCAACCGGCACAGACCGAGGGGAAATACAGGATGACCGCCGTTATCGACGGTCAGGCTATCAGCCATGAGATAACCCAACGGGACTACGACAAGTTCCTTGCTGTGGATGACTATCACCGGATGAAGCTCTTTTCCAAGATTTTCAGCGAAGTGGACATGAAAACACGCCCGGAAGCACAGCGGGGTCTCGGCACGAAAATCTTTGCCGCCCTCACCGCAGGTACGGTAGTCGCGGCGGGTGTCGCACACGGCATCCACCATCACTGCCATGCCCCGGAGTTCTACGGCGAGTGTTTCGGCGGTCCGCCACGCCCGTACTTCAAGCCGGGTGTCGATACGCCGAGGGATGTGGCCATCCGTTGTTTCGAGGCAGAGATGAACCGTGAAATCAATGATATGAGAATGGGGAGGTAAACCATGAGAGAGGGCGAACTGACTTATGACGATTTTCTGCGCAGGCTGAACATTCAGGACGTGCTTATCGACGCGGGCTATCACCTGAACCGGCGTGACGGCCTGCGCTATCCCTCGTATGTCCGGTTGGACAGCGAGGGGCGGCGCATCCGCAACGACAAATTCATTGTCACGCAGCAAGGGAAATGTTGTTTCAAACCGCAACAGCAGAAGTCGTATAACATCATTTCCTTTATCAAGGAGCATCCGCATTTTTTCGCGGAATACCATGCCGGTGTGTCTCCCGACCGACTGGTAAACCTTGTCTGCAACCGGTTGCTGAACCATCCCGTCGCTGACCGGGATACCCGGATTATCCAGCCTAAACGGGATGTGAAGCCGTTTGACATGGCGGATTACGACATTCACCAGTTCAATCCGCAGGATCGGGCGACACAAAAGAAGTTCTATCCGTTCTTCAAGCATCGGGGCATCGACCTTTACACGCAATACGCCTTCCACCGGAACTTTTGTCTGGCGACGAAACACCGTGAGGACGGCATGAAATACACCAACCTCGCCTTTCCGCTGACCGTTCCGAAAGATACGGGACAGGTTGTCGGTCTGGAAGAGCGAGGGCGCCCTCGCATGGATGGCAGCGGCAGTTATAAAGGGAAGGCGGAAGGGAGCAATTCGAGCCAAGGGCTATGGATTGCCAGCCCAGCCAAAACTACGCTTACCGAAGCCAAGCATATCTACTGGTTCGAGAGTGCATACGACGCGATGGCCTATTACCAGCTTCATCAGGCCAACGACAAGGATTTGCGGAAAGCGGTCTTCATATCTACCGGCGGTAACCCGACGGTGGAACAGATGCGGGGTGTCCTCACGCTCTCGCTTCCTGCCAAGCAACACATCTGTTTCGATACCGACCTTGCGGGAATCGAGTTTGCCAAGAACCTGCAACAGGAGATGTACCGGGCTGTCCGTTCCACCATCGAGGAGACACCGGAGCGGAAGCCTTATCTGGATTCCGTCGCTGACGGCAAGAACCTCGATGAAGGAGACATAGACCTGCTGCCCGACGCTTTGCGGTCGAGCTACGGGAAATATGAATCCGCATGGGAAGAAGCCATGTCGATGCGTTCGAGCGGCCTGTGCCATCCGGACGACATACGGGAACAGACGGATATCATGAACGGAAATTACAAGGAGTTCCGTGAAGGATTGCGGGAGTTCCTCGGTCTGGACAAGGCGAATGACGCCTCTTTTGTCCGTGAACAGCCTACCTATCCCAACAAGGACTGGAACGAACAGCTTTTGGCCGGGCAGAAACAGGAAGAGACGGTCGATGAGACACAGGCGAGAGAACAGTCACCGGAAGAGGAACAACAAACACACTTTCGCCGATGATGACCGATGCACCCACAGGACATTTCCAAAGCATCGTGCTGCAACCGCACGCCGGACAGTTCGTCATCGACGAGCTGCCCGCAATCGTATTGTGCTGTGCAGCATGGGTGTACGGTGGCATGGAGGGACTGCCTCTGACAGCTCTTGCCGTATCGGTTGCCGCATTGCTTTCTTTGGCATTGCTGTACCGTTTCATCTATCTGCGCCGGACACGCTACCACATCGGTAGCGAGCAGCTTATCAGCAGGCATGGGGTGCTGTCCCGGAAGACGGACTACATGGAACAATATCGTATCGTGGACTTTGTGGAACACCAAAGCCTCATGCAGCAGCTTTGCGGCCTAAAGACGGTACGCATCTTCTCGATGGACAGGAATACACCCCGGCTTGATTTGGTAGGCATCAGACACAACTTCGATGTGGTAACGCTTATCCGGGAACGGGTCGAGTATAACAAACGAAAAAAGGGAATATATGAAATCACGAATCATTAGTCTGGTCATTTTTGCCCTCTGCCTGATGCCACACTGGGCAAAAGCCCAAATCACGGCGTCCAATCCGTTGGAATGGATGGCGTTGGCCGAGGGCAACGAGGTTATCAATGACCAAATAGAGAAACAGATAAATGGTCAGACGAAGACAGCTATGCTGCAGAACAGCATCGCCGCCGAGTTTAACCGCATCCACAAATGGGAGAAGCAGTACAACAGTTATCTCAAGACGGTAAGCGGCTACGCTTCATCGCTGAAAGCCTGCACCCATCTCTACAACGACGGCGTGAGAATCTTTCTCACGTTAGGGAAATTGGGCAACGCCATCCGAAACAACCCGCAGGGCATCATCGCCTCCATGAGCATGAACAATCTGTATATCGAGACGGCAACGGAACTGGTATCGGTCTTCACGCTCCTGAATGACGCAGTGGCCAAGGGCGGCAAAGAGAATATGCTCACGGGTGCGGAACGCAGCAAGACCTTGTGGGCGTTGAACGACAAACTTTCGGTTTTCAGCCGGAAGCTGCACCTGCTCTACCTGAGCATACGGTACTATACCCTCAATGACGTGTGGAACAACGTGACGGCCGGGATGCTCGACCGCAACAACGGAGAGGCGGCACGGATGGCCATGTCCCGTTGGCGCAGGGCTGCCGTCCTTGCACGATAAAATCAGGTGAATGATGAAACGGACGATTTGGATAGGCATCTTATTGCTGTGCATCGGTATCGGCAAGGTTCGGGCACAGAACGACCCCGTGCTTGCCGGGATGATCCTGCTCTATACCGACAAGGCGGAAAAGGAGCTGAAGAACCAGGAGAAGGTCATGCTGATACAGACCACCGGACACCTGTGGACGAAAGAGGAAGTGAAAGCCACGACCGACCTGCAACGGGAGTTCAACAACTATTTGGACTCTTTCCGGTCGATAATCTGCTACGCAGCGCAGATATACGGTTTTTACCACGAAATATCAAGGCTGACGGACAATATGGGAGACTTTACCAGACAGGTAAGCCGCAATAGTCCCAACGCGCTGGCCGTTGCTCTCTCCACGCAACGGAACCGCATTTACCGGGAACTGATTATGAACAGCGTGGAGATTGTGAATGACATCCGCATGGCGTGCCTGTCAGACAACAAAATGACGGAGAAGGAGCGCATGGAAATCGTATTTGGCATCCGTCCGAAGCTCAAGATGATGAACAAGAAACTGCAACGGCTGACCAAGGCGGTGAAATACACGACGATGGGCGACATCTGGCGTGAAATCGACGAGGGGGCACGCCCGGCAGCCGACAAACGGGATATCGTGGAAGCCGCCAAAAGACGCTGGCGGCAGATAGGAAGAAATGTAAGACCTTAAAAACAGACAACGTATGGGCGTTTGGAGTACACTATTGAAATATGGCGGCAAGGCCATGAAAGGTGTCGGTACGGCTACAGCGACTACCGGCAAAAGTATGGGTAAGGCAGTGCTGCACCCTTCGCAGACCTTGCGTGGCGCGGGTCAGGCCGTCAAGACGGCGACCATCGGCGGTGCGGTCGGTTATGTGGGCTGGGAGAAGCTGACCACCGACAAAAGCGTGGTGCGTATCGTGAGCGATGCGGTCATCGGCGAACCGGCAACGAATACCCTCGCGGAGACGGCGGACGGAGTGCGTGAACTGACGGGCAAGGCCGGGGAAGCCGTCAGTTCGGTCAGCGGTGCGGTAACCGGCATCGACAACAAGCTGAACGGTGTGTCGAACTTTTTGCGCCAAGCCTCCGGTGGCGGAGGCCTTGATATGTTCGGCAACTTTTTCCGTAACCTCGGCAGCGGCAACGTGTCGGGGCTGAGTATTGCCGGGCTGGTTGCGGCGGCGTTCCTCATATTCGGACGCTTCGGCTGGCTGGGCAAGATTGCCGGCGCATTCCTCGGCATGATGCTCATCGGCAACAATGCGGGTGTCTTCCGAACGCCGGAGACAGAAAACGTGCAGCGCACCCGGACGCCCGAACTTCCGGCAGAGGAACAGACGCATGGCGGAGGGATGAGAAGATAGGGATATGAATCAATAGGTAAACAGCATGAAATATACAGAAGAAATGATCCTGCAATCCGATAGCGGTTATTGTATGCCTTTCGAGGAACAGCAGGGCAAAGACGTGGAGCTGTCGCTCGGCTACGGCGAACAGACCGACCCGGCGACGGGCGAGAAATTCTTTCATCACGGCATTGACTTCAACGTGCGGTGCTATATGCTTTCTGCCCTCGCCAGCGGCATTGTGTCGGGCGTGGGCAACGATTCCGGACACGGCATCTGCCAGACCATCCGCTACGGGGAGTATGAGGTGACATACGGAAATCTGTCCAATGTCTTCGCTCAATTCGGACAGCGTGTAAAGGCCGGACAGACGGTAGCTTTGAGCGGTGACAAACTGCACATGACCGTCCGCTTCAAGGGCGAGGAACTGAACCCGCAGGAGTTCCTGACGATGCTGTACGGGAACATACAGGCAATGCGTCAGGCCGGCGGACACGAGACAGACTATTTATCCGGCTTGGAGATGGAACTGAAAACCGATTATGAACGGGACAAAAGGGAGATAGAGGAACTGATGCTGCACTTCCTGCCGCACTATATGGAGGATTTGCGGCATGGAGCATACACCTTGCCCCGGAATACGGAGCAGTCGCTACGCCACATCTTCACGGTGGGCGCGATGAAGGAGTATTTCTACGAGAATATGCCGAGCATGGCCAATCCGCTCGGACTGGGACACAAGGCCATGCCGCTGGCCTGCAAGGTGCAGAACCTCCTTATTGCGGATTTCCTGCATTACCTCGCCCTGCGGCATGATGTGTACCTCTCCACTGCGAGCAGCGACATAAAAAAAAACTCCATGACGAAGCCCTGACCTATGGCGGCATCATAGACCCGTTGGCGGAACTGGACATCGACATACAGAGCTTCGACATACCGAGGCTTGTCACGGTCTATCCCGACCGGGCGGGTGTGCGCTGGTGGACCAAGGCATGGTTCAACAATCGGGAAGAGGGCGAGACATCCGTCGAAATCGAACGGGAGCAGGCGATACGGTTCATGCAGGACAACATCGAAAAGGACGCATGGCTGGAAGAGTTCTTTCCCCGGCAGATGGAGGTTTACCACAACGCCATCGAGCAGACGAAAGAACAGCTATTGAAACAGATAAATATATAATACACAACATGGATGGAATCAGACATAGCCGGCAATTCGCGGAAATAGAACGTCTTGTGAGCGATTATTTCCATTGCCATCTCGCTCCCGTCATGTCGAAAACGCAGGCTTTCCTCACGAAGAAGCAGGGCGAGGAAATGAGGGAGTATTCCACCTCATTGGGCGGCATACTCAGCGCAATGGCGTCTGCGGCACAGCCGATGGGCGACCCGTACCAGGTACTCAAGGTTACGGGCGAATGGAACTCGAAGACGACGGAGGACTACATCGGAATGTGCAAGGCGGAGATTACCGGCTCCAAGGAGATACAGCAAGACCTCGCATACATGGCCGGGCAATGGCGCGATACCGTCGTGCGGGAAATCGGGCGTGAACGGTACAACGAACTGTCGGAACAATTGGGCGGTGACCTTGCCTACGCCTATATGGACTACCGGGTAGAGGAACTGATGATCGACCGGCTGGTCAAGGAGCGAATGCCGAAATCGTCAGCCGACTACATCATCCGCAAAGCCGCAGAATCAAGCTTGCTCGGACTTTCGCAGACCTTGAACCGCTCGCCGCTTGCTGAGGAAATCGAGGCACGGGGCGAAGCGGCCTACCGTCCGAAAGGATGGGAAAAAGGTGCGGGTCGGGTATTGGGCGCAACGGCGGATGCCGTCATGATGGGTGGCGCAGGTTCGTGGGCGACATTGGCAAAGTTTGTCGGGGCGGACGTGGCTATCTCGGCAGTCGCCTCACGCTTCGAGCCTGAAAAGTCGCCCAAGCTCTCTGTGGAGCAATGTATCAGCAAAGGTGTGTTCGGTAGCGAACGGAACGTGTTTACGGACTTCCGTAAGGAGGCTGCAACAGTACAGACGGGTGATAGTGCGCTTATTGTGGCGGCCAACGAGCAGTTGAAGAAAAAAATACCTGTGATGAACTTTAATTTTTTGGAGTGGATGCAGACACCAAAGTTTACCCCTTTCCAAATGTCCGAAAAGCCCGGACACCCTGAAAAGAAAAATGAACGTGCCGAACGGTACAAGGATGTGCCGCTCATCGTCGCTCCCGGACAGGAAGAAGCCTATTTGAAGCATTTGGAGAAATATAAGAATGCAACGGCTGTAAAATCCACAAAGGAATCAACACAGCCGGAAATGGAACAGAGGGAAAAAGTGGAGAAAGAGGAACGGCAGGTGGTTATTCCACATGAGGAAGAAAAGCAAGAGAGAGAGGCTGTGCAGACCAACACGAACGGATGGAGCGGATTGCTCGGTACATTGGGATTAGAGGGATTGGGCGATATCACGGGCAACCTCGGATATGTCATGGCCATGCTGCCCGACATCCTGCTGGGAGCTTTTACCGGCAAGACGCAATCGTTGCGCTTTGGGGACAACCTGTTGCCGATAGCGAGTATTGTGGCCGGTCTGTTCGTGCGTAACCCGCTGCTGAAGATGCTCCTTGTCGGTCTGGGCGGCGCGAACTTGCTGAACAAGGCTGGACACGAGGCGTTGGGGCGTCCCATGCCGTCCGCCGACGTGCATACGGAAAACCAGTACCGCCGTTATCCCGACGAACCGCTCAATTCCCGTATCGTAAACCCTGTACTGCAAGGCAGCACGCTCATCGCCACGATAGACCGTGTGCCTTGTACCATCCAGCTCACGCCGACCGTCGCGGAGGCTTACCGTGCAGGGGCATTGCCGCTGAACACGCTGGCGAACGCCGTGCTTGCCAAGAGCGACCAGTTGCGCCATATTGCCTCGCAGAATTACGACGACGGACAGCGGGAGACGATTGTGCGCACACGGGGCATCCAATAAATCCATGAACAATAAAAGCATGATGATATGAAAGAAAAGTCGCAAATCGAAAAAAAAGCCGAAGAAAAGCAGACGGAACTGCTGTCTGCCGCACTGGGCGGGGCATCGAACGCCGGCGGCCATTGGCTCAACGTATCGGGCAAGGGATTTCCCCGGCTCTATCCGCAAGGGGTCTCGGCCAGCCCGTTCAATGCCCTCTTTATGGCCTTGCATTCGGACAATAACGGATGCAAGACCAACCTGTTCACGCTTTACAGTGAAACCAAGGCACGGGGGGCTGCGGTACGGGAGCATGAGCAGGGCGTACCGTTCCTGTTCTATAACTGGAACAAGTATGTCAACCGGAACAATCCGAATGAAACCATCGACCGTACCGCCTATCTCCAATTGGACGAAGAGCAGAAGGCACAGTTCAAGGGTGTCCACAACCGAGAAATCCGCACGCTTTTCAATATCGACCAGACGACGTTGCCCTACGTGGACAAGCCGGCTTACGAGGATGCGGTAAAGCAGGACGGCAGTGTTCAGGAAAGAGGATATGCCGAGGCGGACAACCGCAGGTTGCGCACTCGGTTCAACGACTTTCTATTGAAGATGCGGGACAACCTCGTTCCCGTGCGCTCGGACGGTAGCGGAGTTCCTCATTACGAGACGGACAAAGATGCGGTCTATATGCCGCGCCAAAAGGATTTTGAGCATTACCACGATTATGTGCAGGAAGCCTTGCGGCAGATCGTGAGTGCCACAGGACATCAACAACGACTTGCCCGTGAAGGCATGGTCATGAAGAATGGTGTGGCTCCGTCAGAGGATGCGGTAAAATATGAAAGGTTGGTTGTGGAACTGGCTTCGGGTATCAAGATGTTGGAACTGGGACTGCCCGCGCGTTTGTCCGATGCAAGCCTGAAGACGGTGGATTACTGGTGTCGGGAGTTCAAGGAAAACCCGTGTATAATGGACGCTCTCGAAAGCGACGTGAACAATGCGCTTGATGTTATCCGAAAAGCGGAACGGGGCGAGAAAATTGAGTACGCCACCCTGCGAAACAGACGGCAGACCACGACCATGCAGGAACAGATGCCCAAGCATTACTTTGTGGCGAATGAAATCCGCCAGCACCCGGACAAGGCGGCGAAAAGCATCGTCCTCGTCATCGACCGGGAGGCGAAATCGGCGGATGTCATTTTGCCGGCAGGAGCTTCGACCGAGGCGAACAACGAGATTCCCGGCATGAACAAGGGGCGTATCGAACGGGCATTGCAGAAAGAGGGTATCGAGCAGGTGCGTTTCTATAATACTGACGGTGCATTGGGTTACAGACCCGATGACAGCTATTTCAATGAAAAAATGGTGACACTGGCCCGGTTAAGGAACTACACGTTGGAAAAGCTCTCCACGCTGGACGTGTCGGAAGCTGTCAGACGGGCGAATGAGGTCGGGTTCGATGCCGTGCAGATGATTCAGGATGACAAGAACCGTTGGGCACTCTATATCAAGCCGGAAAACAAGGAGGGGTACAGCGTCTATCCCGACAAGGAGGATGTGAACCGTTTTTTCTCCACGCTCAAGCAGGCGATGGACAACATCGACAAGGTACGGATGGAGCTGGCGCACAAGTATTATGCACTGGCGGAGGTCAAACCCGACCTGAAAGTGGATTTGTTCGGCAGCGATACGCCGGAGATTGACCTGAACCGTATTCAGCGTGTTGCCATCTTCAAGACCAGGCAGGATGGAATCCAGTGTGTGGCAACCATCGACGGACAAAAGCTGCAGCCCCGCAGCGTCACTCCACAGCAGTGGCAACGGATGTGGGTGGCGGAAGACCGTGACGGCTACAAGCGGCATTTGGCGGCTACGCTGTTTGCCGATGTGCTGCAAAAGGGACAATCCGTCGGGGAACAGAAAGCGGAAGAGCAGGTACGGCAACAGAATGAGGTGGTGGCGGAAAATCGGTCGGAAGAGACGAATGATGAAAATATGTCTCCGAAACGGCAGTTTTGGGACAACCTCAAGGAAAAGCATCCCGACGCCCTGTATCTGATTCGTGCAGGAGAAGTCTATCGGCTTTATAATGAGGATGCGGCAAAGGGAGCTGATATATTGGGGATTACGATGAAGAAATATCCGGAACGTGGATTTTCGGCTTTCGCAGAGTTCCCAAGGACGCAACTGGACAGCTATCTGCCCAAACTTGTCCGTGCTGGTGAGCGTGTCGCCATCAGTGAGATAGAGCTACAGGATAAACGGCAGGACGAGCAGGAAACACATAGGGGTATTCATAGATAAGGAGTGACGATTATGACCAAGAATCAGGAATATGCACTGCAATACGCAGATTATGCGATGGCACAGATGCGAAGGTATGGCATCCCGGCTTCCGTCACATTGGCGCAAGGCATACTGGAAAGCAGCAACGGACAGAGCCGTCTGGCAAGGAACGAGAACAACCATTTCGGCATCAAGGCAACTTCCTCGTGGATTGCCGAAGGCGGCAAATACGGAATCTACACCGATGATAAGCCGAATGAAAAGTTCTGCAGCTATGACAGCGTGGGTGATTCATACGAGCATCATTCCCGCTTTTTGAAGGAGAACAGCCGCTATGCCGGTTGCTTCAAACTCTCCCCGGACGATTACAAGGGCTGGGCACAAAGCATTGAGAAAGCCGGTTACGCCACAGGCGGCAAGTATGCCGAGAACCTGCAGAAAATCATTGAGCAGAACGGCTTGCAGAAGTATGACAGACAGGTGATGCAGGAGATGACGGCACAAGGCCGGCAGTTCGGGGTGGAACACAATCCGCTCCAGACTTCCGAGAGTGCGGAACATGGAACGGGGTATTCGTTCCCGGTGGAACGGGAGGAATTTCTGTTCATTACCTCTCCGTTCGGAACACGGCAAGACCCGTTGGACAGCACAAAGCAACAGATGCACAAGGGCGTGGATATCCGTTGCAAAGCCGACGCGGTACTGGCTACGGAGAGCGGCGGCAAGGTCGTGGCGGTAAACCAGAACAAGAATACACCCGGCGGCAAGTCGCTGACGGTGGAATATGCTCGGACGGACGGCAGCAAGGTACAATGTACCTATATGCACCTCAAGGAGATTTCCGTCAAGGTCGGCGATACGGTACAGGCAGGCGGACGGCTTGGCACATCGGGCAATACGGGGACACGGACGACCGGGGAACATCTGCATTTCGGTGTGAAGAATATCTATGCCGACGGGACGAAACGGGATATAGACCCTGCGGCGTATCTGGCTGAAATCGCACAGAAAGGACATATCAAATTGCAAATGCTGCACAACGGAAATGACCTGCTCGTCAAATACAAGGCGGCGGAAGATACCGTGCCTGAAAAGAACCTTTCGCCAGACGGATGGATGAAAAAACTCCTTTCGTCGGAGGATAGCGGTGTGGGAATATCGGGATGCAACGACCCGATTGTGGAGATGGCGATGACCGCTTTCGCCTCCCTGATGCTTTTAGCCACACAGATTGATAACCGGGAGGAAGAGGAACAGAAGACGGCGATATCCGCCGCGATGGATCTTCGTACCATCGACCTGAAGCCGTTGTTGCCGAATATGAAGAACTGCGACCTGACTATCGGCGAGAACGGCAAGGCCATTCTGAAAGCGGACAACGGGGAACTGCATGTCTCGCGGGAGCTGACCGCTTCCGAGCTGAACCGGTTGTCTGCCACGTTGAACAACGGTACACTCACGGAAGAGGCCAAACAGATGCGTGTAACCGGTATGCTGAATACGGTTATCCTGTCGGAAGCGGCCTCACAGAATTTTGAGCAGGGGATGACCCGGCAACAGGGACAAACGGAAAACCTGCGAAGATAAAGGCATGGCGATATGATAAAATGCGTGATGATACAGCTATGCAAGTGTCTGGCGGGAGTTTCCCTCCTTGCGTTGCACCTCCGGTTCTGCTACCTGCTGTTGGGATGGATCGGGACGCTCGTTGTCGTGGGCGTGCAATTAGCCATCGCCGGATGGATGGTCTGGGCGATGATACGCGCACCCGACTGACCGCACTCTACAACAGTTCAACATCAATCAACCCATGTATCACTTGTCCGGATGATCCATGTATCATTAAAGACAAAAAACAGATGATTAAATGTAATGTTACGGTATGCGGCGTTATCGGCCGCGATGCGTCGGTTCGCAAGAATAAAGAAGAGAAAGAATTTCTGGTGTTTCCGCTCCGGGTACAGATTCCGGCGACGGGTGGCGGGCACACTATCGAGGTGGATGTCCGCAAGGAGGGCTGTCAGGAGGAAGCCGCCGGTTATCGGAACGGCTCCCGTGTAGAAGTGAGGGGTACGATGTATCTCAAACGCCGGGGCGACAAGCTATATTTCAACCTGTTCGCCGATGAAATCTGCAATGCCGCTACGGATGATGCGGATTGCGTCAAGGGCGAGCTGGTGTTTCGTGGTAAGGTCGGCCAGAACATCGAGGAAAAAAGGGATAAGAAAGACCAGCCTTATACGGTGTTCTCGGCGTTTAGCGCAGAGAAGGTCGATGACGGCTTCGAGTACCAGTGGGTGCGCTTCTTCTGTTTCGGTAAGGAGCGCGAAGCGTGGTTGCAGCCGGGTGTAAAGGTGGATGCCAAAGGTGAAATGAACCTGTCGGCACACAACGGGAAAATCAACCTTTCCTGCAAGATGGAGGAACTGACGCAATATGTGGCGGATTCGTCTAACTATAATCAATAAGGGTTATGGCCGGTTACAGAAAGAAGAATGCCGACGGACCGAACAGCGAGGACAAGGCTCTTGACCTGTTCGCCGAAATGATGATCGAGAAAATCGAGGGCATTCAAAAGGACTGGAAAAAGCCTTGGTTTACGGAGGGTACGCTACAGTGGCCCCGCAACCTTCACGGGCGCGAGTACAACGGGATGAATGCTTTTATGCTGCTTTTGCACTGCGAGAAAGAAGGGTACAAGATTCCCCGTTTCTGCACGTTCGATTGTGTTCAGAAGCTCAATAAGCCCGGAAAGGATGGAGAGGAACTGCCGCGTGTCTCCGTGCTTCGTGGTGAAAAATCCTTTCCGGTCATGCTCACCACGTTCACTTGTATCCATAAGGAGACTAAGGAGAAAATCAAGTATGACGATTACAAGAAACTCTCCGATGACGAAAAGGAACAATACAATGTCTATCCGAAGATGCAGGTGTTCCGGGTCTTCAATGTCGCGCAAACTAACTTGCAGGAAGCGAGACCGGAGCTGTGGCAAAAACTGGAGCGAGAAAATTCGCGTCCGGCAATCGAGGAGGGCGAGCATTTCAGTTTTGCCCCAGTCGATACGATGATAAGGGATAACCTGTGGATTTGTCCGATTACGCCGAAATATCAGAATGACGCCTACTATTCCATCACGAAGAACGAAATCATCGTACCCGAAAAGGAGCAGTTCAAATCGGGAGAATCGTTCTACGGGACACTGTTCCACGAGATGACGCACTCCACCGGAGCGGAAAACGTACTTGACAGGTTCAAGCCGACTACTTTCGGTTCTCCTGAATATGCCCGTGAGGAACTGGTGGCAGAGTTAGGCAGCGCACTGGTCGCACAGCGTTACGGCATGACCAAGCATATCAAGGAGGACAGTTGCGCGTATCTTAAAGGTTGGCTTGATGAGCTGAAGGAATCGCCACAGTTCATCAAGACAACGCTTCTGGACGTGAAAAGGGCAACCTCGATGATTACCCAGAAGGTGGATAAGATAGCGCAAGAACTGGAACAAAATGTCGGCGAGAAGCAGGAAAACGGAGCGGCAGCAAAGGAGAATACATTTTATTCTTCTGTTGCGTATCTCCAATTTTCGGATGACACGAGGCAGCTTGACGAACTTCGGGAGAAAGGCGATTACGAGGGATTGCTGACGCTTGCCAAGGAGTATTACGACGGCAATGGCATCAACGAACAGCATACTTATTTATCGGCCACGAACAACAAGGGTGACAGCCTTATTGCCGAGGATGAGAATTTCGCTGTCGTGTACAACGGGAGTGTCGGGGGAACCTACGAGGTGATGTTGAAATTCACGGAGCAGGAAATCCGAGACCATATCCGGCGTTACGGTGTCGATATCGCCGGAGATACAATAAAAGGGGTTGCCAGGGAGATGGCGGCGGAACAGTTCTCCGCTTTGGCGTATCAAAAGATTCCGGCCTTCGAGATGCCGAACGGTGAAGTGCTATATGTCGAATATAACAAGGAATCCGATACGCTTGATGTCGGGCAACCCACCAATGCCGGGCTGGTCGCGCAGCATCGTTTCCCTTACGACCACAATGTCGGGCTGGATGCCAATCTGCAAGCCGTGAACGAGAAGCTGAACGAGCTGGAAGAGTATCGGGCAGAACTACAAGAGGCAGAATACGGCAGCGGTATGCGCCGGTAAGGATGGAAAGAAAAAGATGCGGAACTGGTTGGCTCCGCATCTTTTTTGCAGTTTATTTCCCCAACAAACCGTCTATCATAGACTGTAAATTTGCTATGTCGCAATACTGGTTACATCCCCCTCGGTAGTCCTTTCCATTTTGAGCTGTCCGTATCAGAAACGAATCGAGTTCAATTCTTACGCCGCTGCCCATTCGTGACAGACCGGAAGAGTGGCTGATGTAAACGAACTTGCCGTTGCGCTCAATGAAGCAGGAGGTGTCATAATGCCCTTTTGAATTGGAAGCCACCTTTGCACCAACGGCTGCGGCATATTTGGAAATCTCACGCACCAATGCTGTCTGGAAACTGCGGTACTCTTTTGAAACATAGTCTCCTGCATCTGCAAGTATAGCGTCCTGCCATTTGGTATAAAAATTCTGTGCCATATTGATATTTATTATTATTCGTTCCGCAAATAACTTTTCCATTTCTCGCCGTCAATGGTCAGTTTGCCCATTTCCCAATCGTATTCCACTTCCGGTATATTGGTATAAGGGAAATGAACGGTGTAGCCTATCTGTCCGTAAGAGCAATGCAGAGGGGTAACGCAAATCTCCCAACCGAAGTAAGATTGCGGCGTGCAGTATTTTCGCCAGTTGAAACGACCTGCGGCAATATTGCCGCAAAGTCGTTTGAGTATGTCGTTTGTTGTCATTCTGTACCTCCTTTGCTGAGTATGGTGAGTTGTTCGGGACGGTCTGGAAACCAATAAGCATCACTGTCGATATATACGCATCTATAGCCATTCCAAGGTTTTCTGAAAGCTAATACTTCTTTGGGGCCAAATACCACCCCGTAGTCGTTTGTAAACGCCACCATATCGCCTACAGCCAAATCACTGTCTGTTTCCATGACTTCGGACAACCGGCTGAAAAACTCCATGCCCTCGGCTTCACGCTCTTTCTTCCAGCGCATAAACTCCTCTTTGTGGCTTCTTGATGAGCCAATAGGTAATAACTCCGATGCCAAAACCTCTGTCTCGGAAGAGCTTGTTGAGATTAAGATGATGCTGTCACTATCCACTTTTTCGGGAGTTGAGATAATTCGACATTCTATATCATTATCGGCAGTGTGCCAAAAAAGGAGGTTGCCTTGCTTGATGAAATCGTACTTGCTCATTGTCTTTTGATTTATTGTTTTTTTTATTTCCCTTTTCTTGAAGCCTTTTGACTTCGCCCAAAGGGGTTGTTTTCATGTGCGTCACAAACGGGGGGATGCAAGAACGATGAGCAAGGAACCTGCAATGAAATTTTATGAAATACCGTCATCTCCGATTACGGAAAGTTGTCGTCAAATTTTATTTCAGGTAGCGATAGCGGTACTTGGGCAATGTTCGTCCACCGTACCTTTGCACACGAAAACAGACCTGCGGCGTATGTCGGGGCTGTGAAGGGATTATACCCTTAAAACAGGAATATACCGGCTGTGAAACCGGTGGCGGAAGCTCTGCAGAGCATATTTATAAAAGTAACCGGGGAGCCTGTGCAAAAAAGAGAGCAACCACCCACTTTTGAGGCGGGTGGTTGCCAATGTTTCGGACAAACATCAGAAGTGGTAATCAACAACTCCTCCGATGTAGAGTATCGTTCCCGGTTCAAGCCTACAAACAAACTCCATAAACGTAAAGGACTGTTCGGCAAAAGACTGCAGCCATCGCCATCCAAATAGAAATGATAGGCGACATCCAACGGATTTTCCACTGCCTGTTTGAGATAATAGGTCGAACCCCATTCCAACATATTATCTGCCGTAAGAGCATTCGCTCTTTTTTTGATATTGGCGACATACTCCTCTTTCCATTGCTCTATTCCACCATTATAGCGCATGGTGTCATCGGATATAAGCTCGAACATTCCTTTGGGCAAGGCATGATTGACCAAATTGGCAATATCCTCTTTACGGTCTTCCTCGTCTATTTCTGAACAATAGTCATAGAAGCTCCCGTCTCCTTGCTGGAGTGTGTCCTCATTCAGATAGTTTTCTTTGTCTATCGGCTCCGTTGAAATTTGAAAAATCCTGCTGTGCATAATTGTAAATTTTAGATTGTCAAATATTTTCTTTTTTCCTTTTCTTGAAACTCTTTTGGCTTCTCGTCGGGGAATGATTTTTATGCAGGACTGACAGCGGGAAAAGGACGGATAAGGCAAGTAAACAGTGTACGGGATGAAACGGAATACCCAACCGCCCAATGTAAGAGCACAGTCAGGCTCGTCCGACTATGCCCTGCAACGAGGTGGGGAGTGAAAGTCAATCTTCGATTTGTGGAAGGCTGCCGTGAAGAATATCCGGGAACCGTTAGTGAAAGCGATACTTGACGACCAGACGCACGCTGTACCTTTGCATATAAAATCTCTCCGAAGAGAATTGCCGACGTGAGATGAAAAGAGACCATAATTGAGAAACGCTATTATTCATAAGGGGAAAAGACTATTCGTGGTTGTTATAAATGCTTGATTAACATAAAAATACAATTCGCGCCATAAAATAATCCTTTCTTGAAATAAAAATCACAGAAAAAGAAACAAGATTAAAAAATAACCATTAACTTTGCACCAGTCAAGTTTCCAATCGAAGCGTCGAACGGAATTAAAAGGGAATCCCGGTGAAAATCCGGAGCTGTACTCGCAGCTGTAAGTCCTATTAAAGTTTATCGCACTCTTTGCCACTGGTGAAAGCTGGGAAGGCGCGATAAGCGGGATGAGCCAGAAGACCTGCTTGATGAGATAGATTTAGTGACCACGGGATAATTGGCATTAGATTAAAATGAACAGAGGCTCGTCCACAGGCACCTATATTCTTTTTGATAACCGATTTCTCATTCGTTGCAAATCTGTCGCAATAAAAACGAATGTGTGTTTAAACTTTTTGTTTAACTTTTAATAATTAAGTTATGAAAAAGAATTTTAGATTCTTGGCAATGGCTGTTGTAGCAATGGCCGCCGCAGTGTTCACGGGATGTTCATCCGACGATGACTTCCTTGCTCCGTATGAGGAGAGTGCGATTCAAACCCGCGCGATAAGTTCTACCAATGCGCTTATCGATTTTGATAACGTACCTTCCAGCGTAATGGCTTCTGACCAGTATGGAAACAATCTCTATTCTGCCACGGCCAACGGCAAGCAGGTAACGACCGGCTACATCACTCAAATCGGGCAAACCGGTACGTACATTCAGTTCCCGATTAACTATTTGGAACAAGAATGGGTAAGCGGACAGCCTTGGGAATATGAATTTTGGAATGGTGGTTTTGCCATCTCTAATTTCCATAATCTGACACAGGGGGATTATCAAAACCAATGTAGCGTGTACTGGCCCAACGGCGGTCATAGCGGTAAAAATTTTGCTGTAGCTTTCGGTTATAGCGATTCATACAATGATTCACAAGCAACCTATGACAAATGTGCGAAGATTTACCTGACCGATGCAACCGGCTACAGAGTCGTTACCACAAACACTCCTGTCAAGGGTACACCGAAATATGGTAAATTCAACAGCGTATGGGTTTGTAATACGACTTATACCTACTTAGTCATGAAGGATGGCAACTCGTTTACACAAGGCTCTTTGTCGGCACAAAAAGGATGGTTTAAGGTGGTATTTGTTGCGTTGGATGCGACGGGTAAACCTACAGGTAAGGAAGTAGAATACTATTTGGCAAACTTCGATTCCAGTAAAGATGCAGAATCAGGTTTGACCAATAAAATCCGTACCGGATGGAATCAAGTGGATTTAAGCGGTTTAGGTGACAGCGTATGTACTGTAGCTATCAATTTCGAAGGAAGCGATTCAAGCGCATACGGATTGAACACTCCTGCTTACGTTGCTATAGACGATATTGATGTAACCGTAAACGAATAACATGAATTTGGGGCAAATGCTTTTTAACGGCAAGTGCAAAGTATTTGCCCCTTTTTATTATATCCCAATGGAGATTGGAATCAAATACTTTCTTCAAGGGATTTTCAGCATTAAAATTATAAATATAATGAAGAAGTATTTGCTTTTATTCTCCTTGACGATATTTCTATTTGCATGCAACAAAGACGAAGAAATATCGCAGGACGTGATATTGCCTCCTGTCATTGAGTTGGATAGCGAGGACGGAATCTACGTTGTAAAGATAGGAAAAGAGGTCGTTATTGAGCCGACCTATCAGAATGTCGATTACGCCGTTTATTCATGGAAATGCAACGGTCGTATCATTTCCGACGAGCCTCAATTGAAATACATTTTCAACGAATGCGGTTCGTATTACGTTACCCTGCGTGTGGATACGAGGGATGCCAGCACAGAGGAAGAAATTCGTGTGGATGTCAATGAATTGGCTCCGCCCGTTATTTCATTGGTAACCCCCTCTATAGGGCTTAAAGTTGTCGCAGGACGTGAGTATATCCTTACACCCGACATTCAAAATGCAGAAGGAGCTACTTATTTGTGGACTCTTAACGGAAACGAAGTCGGAACGGAAAATACTTATACATTCAAGCAAGATGAGTTGGGAACTTATGAACTGACCTTAACCGTAACAAATGAAGACGGACAATCAAAGAAGACAGTTTCTATTGAGGTTGTCGATAAACTTCCGATTGAAATCGTAGTTCCGTCATCTTTATATTTTACCGAGAATAATACCAAATACGTAGAATTAGGACGTACTTTGTTTGTCCGCCCCTTTGTATCAATAAGTGCCGAGCCTTCTTATCAATGGAGTTTGGACGGGCAACCGATTGAGGGAGCCAATTCTTTGGTTTACGGTTTCAAACCCGCTAAAACCGGAGAACACACGCTTACCTTTACTGTGAAATACGACAATCAAGATACAAAAGCAGTGCTCACCCGTAATATTTCGGTCTCCGGTGTCGATGAAGTCAGTGTCAATATTCCGGTGAAATGTTGTGAAGCGGCCGGAAAAAGACCTTTTGCTGCCGGAAATTCCATTTACAGCAATAAAGTATATGAATTTGTTCCGGCTCCGGGACAATTTGTAAACGAAACGAATACAGCAGGTTTCAATGGGGAAAGCACGCACGAAGCAGCCTGTGCTTACGCACAAAAACGTCTTGATAATGAACAATATGTTTCTCTCGGAGGTTGGGGAGGATATATTGTAGTAGGATTCGACCACAGTATCGAAAACAAAGGCGGTTATGATTTTTCCATCAAAGGAAATGCCTTTGATTCGTCAAATGAACCGGGCATTGTATGGGTAATGCAAGATGTCAATGGAGACGGCTTGCCCAACGATGAATGGTATGAACTGAAGGGTTCTGAATATGGAAAACCCGAAACCATTCAGGACTATGCCGTAACTTATTTCCGTCCCGGTCCCAACATGGACACCCAATGGCAAGACAACAAGGGAAATAAAGGGGCGATTGACCGTCTCGGCAACTATCACCCGCAAGAGTTTTATTATCCTTTGTGGATTGAAGAGGATTCCTATACGTTATACGGCACATGCCTGAAAGCACGTACCGAACAAAGCCCGTCGACAGGCATGTGGTCCAATAATCCGTTCGGGTGGGGATATGCCGATAATATTGGTGATGATATGCCCAATAAAGACAATCCTAACGCGGGAGCACTTGGAAACTATTTTAAGATTTCCGATGCGCTCAATATCGACGGCACGTCTGCAAACCTTTCCCATATCGACTTTATCAAGGTGCAGACCGGAGTCAATGTAAAAGCCGGATGGTTAGGGGAAAATTCCACGGAAGTTTTCAAGTTCTGTGATGAAAACAACAATAACGACAAATAAAATTCATTATGAACAAAATATATCATTTCATCCTATTCTGTTTCGCTACGCTCTGCCTTGCTGCATGTAGTGATGACGACCCTGAAGTAAGCGGAATAGACGGCAAGGATCACTTCATCTCCGAGTTTGCTCTAACTGTAGATGGCATTACCTATCAAGCCATGATAGTCGGGGACAAGATTACAGTTGAGATACCTTATAATACCAGTCTGAAAGGGGCTACCGTAGAGTATGCCCTTTGCGAGGGAGCCTCTATTAACCCGAATCCATCGACCATAGAGGATTGGGAGAATGAATGGAAATTCGTAGTTACCTCCAAAATGCAGGATAGCAAAGTATATTCCTATACTTATCAATATACAGACATCGAACAGAGCGGCAGCGTAGTACTTGCCACGCAAGCCGAGGTTGATAATTTTGCAAAGACAGGAATAAACAAAATCGAAGGCAGCCTGACCATCGGAACGGCAGACGGAGAAGAAATCACCAATCTGGACGGACTTGCCAACCTGAAACAAATCAGTAACTCCCTTGTCATCAATCCGTCTTACAAAGGAACGGATTTGACCGGGTTGGATAATCTGGAACAACTCGGAAGTTTCAAATTAGGTTCGACAACTTCTGCCAGTAAAAACATAATGCTCAAAACGGTTAATCTGCCCTCTTTGCTTGGAGTGACCGGTGATTTTGTCGTTAACAGTTCTGTCATTGAAAAAATATCTATACCCAAAGTCGAGTTCATTGGTGAGGATATGTATATAACTTCCGATGCTTTACTTGATTTGGATGCAAATGCCGTTGAATCTGTCGGAGCTTCCTTAATTGTCAAAGGTTCGGTAGCACAAAAAGAATCAGCGACAACCGAAGCCATTGTTTTCTCAGCGCTCAAACAGGTCGGGAATGAACTTACAATCCAATATTTTCCCAAACTGCAAGGAATTTATCTACCGGCATTGGAAAGTGTGGCCGGTACTGCCTCATTCTCCGATATGTCCTCCATCGGAAGTCTTGCAATGACCGAATTACATTCGGTTGGAGGACTAACTATAAAAAATTGCAAAGAAATTTCCATTGTTGAACTTCCCGGTCTTATTTCCTGCGGAGAGACCAGTGTGGATGCGAATAAAGTCAATAAACTCAATATAGCTTCTTTGAAAGATGTACTCGGTGATATGACTTTAACTAATCTGCTCATAGAAGAACTGGATTTGTCCCAGATAAATTTTAACGGAAATACACTTACCCTACAATGTAAGCAACTAAATAAAATCGTAGGATCGGAAACATTTAACGGTAGCCTTTTTCTACTTCCTAAAGATTGTCGATTGACAGAATTTACGTTGGAAGGAATCTCAAATATACAGGGTGACTTCCAATGCATAGATTATTTTTATGTAAAAGAATTTGTTATGCCATTTATTCGTGTGGCAGGAGATATGACTATTGCATTGAATTCGGGAAGTGTTAATACGGCGGCGGAAATCGAATTTCCTAAATTGCAGGAAATTGGAGGGACCTTAACATTAGGGACAAATAGGAATGCAAATAATATTACCTTCCCGTTATTGAAAAAAATTCTCGGTTCATGTTCAGTTACGACTTACAACCTTAAGAATGATATTGAGTTTACCAATCTGGAAAGCATTGGAACGGATGGAGCTGATGCACAAATTAAGTTTGAGATTGAGGCTACTAATATTCTATGTCCCAAATTAAAAACGATAAATGGGAAGTTTGATATTGCAACATCTTCTTTTATGTTTGATATGGAAGTAGATAAAGTATCTTATCCTAACGTAGAATCAATATCCGAAAATCTTTCAATAACATGCCCGTATTCTGATTTTGGTTCTAATGGTATTTTGTCCATTGATTTTTCAGGTCTCAAATCAGCAAAAGGGATTAGTATAAGCGGGCAAGGAGATGTTACTGATTTCAGTTCTTTCAAATACCTGTTTGAAAACAATGTTCTAACAGGAGAATCTCAATGGTCTGTCAAAGAATGTGGTTACAACCCCACTTTCCAAGAGATGAAAGACGGGAAGTACAAGCTTGCCGAATAGATAACGAAACAATAAATTTTCTGCCAATCCTCGGTATGCTTACCGTAAGGTAAGCTGCCGGGGATTAACTATAAAAATAACGGTATGACCTATCACCAATTGAAATATCTGCTATGGAGCGTAGTTGTCGGAGTGACACTATCCTTGACATCCTGCATGAAGTGGGACTACGGCGATGCCGTGGAAGATTTCAACGCCACGGGAGCCGGACTGTTCATCACCAACGAGGGCAACTTCCAGTACGGCAATGCTACCTTGTCCTATTACGACCCGGCAACCAAACAGGTGCAGAACGAAATCTTCTTCCGTGCCAACGGCATGAAACTCGGCGACGTGGCACAGTCGATGACCATCTACGACAACAAGGGCTGGGTCGTGGTGAACAACTCCCACGTGATTTTCGCCATCGACCTGAACACCTTCAAGGAGGTAGGACGCATCGAGAACCTGACCTCACCGCGCTACATTCATTTCCTAAGCGACGAAAAAGCATACGTCACCCAATTGTGGGACAACCGCATCTTCATCATCAACCCGAAGAAATACGAAATTACCGGCTATATTCAAGTGCCGGACATGACGATGGAAAGCGGCTCGACGGAGCAAATGGTGCAGTACGGCAAATACGTCTATTGCAACTGCTGGAGTTACCAGAACCGCATCATCAAAATCGACACCGAAACCGATCAAGTAGTCGATGAACTGAAGGTCGGCATACAACCGACATCGCTGGTCATGGACAAGTACAACAAAATGTGGACGGTGACCGACGGCGGTTATGAGGGCAGCCCCTACGGTTACGAAGCCCCGTCGCTCTACCGCATCGATGCCGAGACCTTCACCGTGGAGAAGCAGTTCAAGTTCAAGTTGGGCGACTGGCCCTCGGAGGTGCAGCTCAATGGCGACAGGGACAAACTCTACTGGATCAACAAGGCCATTTGGAGCATGGACGTGACAGCCAGCCATGTGCCGGTACGTCCGTTCCTCGAATACAGCGGCACGATTTATTACGGACTGACGGTAAACCCCGCCAACGGAGAAGTGTACATCGCCGATGCCATCGATTACCAGCAGCAGGGCATGATATACCGCTACTCGCCCGAAGGGAAATTGATAGATGAATTTTATGTCGGGATTATCCCCGGTGCATTTTGTTGGAAATGAAGAATAAATTGCGGCATATATACCATATTATTTTCATCACGAAAAGACAGGAGATGACGATTCCAATGACAACCAAAGGAATGATTCTCGATCAGATGGTACAAATTTTCACAAGGAAAGGCTGTCATGTCTATGCCTGCAATGCTTTTCTCAATCATGTTCATATACTTGTAGAGATACCATCTCCCACGGACTTCGCAAAGATTATCAATAAAGTAAAAAGTTCTACAGGCGTTGTCTATCGAAAATATCCGGAATATGCGGATTTTTCAGGATGGGCAGCCGGATTTGATTCGTTTAGCGTGTCATTCAATGATCTGAATCGGGTAAAACACCACATTGAGAAACAAGAGACGGTTCATCAGGAACTTTCATTCGAGGACGAATACGACCAACTGCTTGAAGAAAACGGATTCAATGCCTATCAAGATTTTATGCGGGCATCATTCTCTGCATATGCTGCGGTAAATAACCATATTAAAAACAAAAGGAAATGACATATACAAAATATTTACTTTTCTCAATATTGGTTGTCTGTCCATCCGTGCTGTCTGCGCAGGGAATCACCCGGCGTATTCACCAGATAGACGAGGTGACCGTATGGGGCAAACGGCCGATGAAGGAAATCGGCGTGCAGAAGACGAAGTTCGATTCACTCGCACTGAAAGAAAATATCGCCCTCTCGATGGCGGACATCCTGACGTTCAACTCGTCCGTGTTTGTCAAGAGCTACGGCCGCGCCACGCTCTCGACCGTCGCCTTCCGAGGCACGTCGCCCAGCCATACGCAGGTGACGTGGAACGGGATGCGCATCAACAACCCCATGCTCGGCATGACCGACTTCTCCACCATTCCGTCCTACTTCATCGACCAGGCATCGCTGCTGCACGGTACTTCATCGGTGAACGAAACGGGCGGTGGACTGGGCGGTCTGGTCAAACTCGGCACGGCTCCTGAAGTCGCTGAAGGGTTCAACGCCCAGTACGTGCAGGGCATCGGCTCGTTCAAGACCTTCGATGAGTTCGCCCGCTTCACCTACGGAAGTGAGCGGTGGCACGTCTCCACCCGTGCGGTCTATTCTTCCTCGCCTAACGATTACAAGTACACCAACCACGACAAAAAGATAAACATCTACGACGAGGATAAGAACATCGTCGGACAGTATCACCCGAAAGAGCGCAACCGCTCCGGGGCGTTCAAGGACCTGCATTTGCTTCAGGAAGTGTATTACAATACCGGGAAAGGCGACCGTTTCGGGCTGAACGCCTGGTATATCAACTCCAACCGGGAACTTCCGATGTTGACGACCGACTATGGAGATGCAACCGACTTCGAGAACCGCCAGCGAGAACAGACGTTCCGCAGCGTCTTGTCCTGGGATCACATGAAAAGCAACTGGAAACTCGGCGTGAAAGGCGGTTACATACACACATGGATGGCCTACGACTACAAGCGTGAGGTCGCACCTGACAACTGGGCGTCGATGACCCGCTCCCGCAGCAAGGTAAACACGTTTTACGGTCAGGCGGAGGGAGAGTATTCTTTGGATAAAAAATGGTTTTTCACCGCCAATGTATCGGCACACCAGCATTTGGTACGGAGCGAGGACAAGAACATCATCTTGCAGGACGGTGGCAAGGCCATCGTGGGCTATGACAAGGGGCGCGTGGAACTCTCCGGCTCCGTATCCGCCAAGTGGCAGCCGATAGACCGCTTGGGTATGTCGGTGGTACTGCGGGAAGAGATGTATGGTTCCGATTGGATTCCACTCATTCCGGCTTTCTTCATTGACGGTATCATTTCCCCGAAAGGAAATGTGATGCTGAAAGCATCCATATCGCGTAACTACCGTTTCCCAACTCTGAACGACCTATACTTTTTGCCGGGAGGTAATCCCAACCTGAAAAACGAACAAGGTTTCAGTTATGATGCCGGGGTGAGTTTCGATGTCGGCAAGAAAGGCATTTACAAGTTGAGCGGCGGTGCGAACTGGTTCGACTCCTACATCGACGACTGGATTATCTGGCTGCCCACCACCAAGGGCTTCTTCTCGCCCCGCAACGTAAAGAAGGTCCACGCCTACGGCGTCGAGGTCAAAGCGAACTTCGCCGTGCAGCCGGCGAAAGATTGGCTCATCGACTTGAACGGGTCCTATTCGTGGACACCCTCCATCAATGAAGGTGAGAAGATGTCGCCTGCTGACCAGTCAGTGGGCAAGCAGTTACCCTACGTGCCGAAGCACTCCGCATCGCTGACCGGACGGTTGTCGTGGCGGACTTGGGCGTTCCTTTACAAATGGGCGTTCTACTCGGAACGTTACACCATGTCGAGCAACGACTATACGCTGACAGGACACCTGCCCGAATATTTCATGAGCAATGTCTCGTTGGAGAAAAACCTGTTTTTCAAACCGGTGGACATCCAGTTAAAATTCGCCGTCAACAACCTCTTCAACGAGGACTACCTTTCGGTACTCTCGCGCCCCATGCCCGGCATCAACTTCGAGTTCTTCATCGGCATTACCCCGAAGTTCGGGAAAAACAAGAAAAAGTCCGAAAATACAAATATGTAACGATATGAAAGCATTAAAGAATTTAAGCCTGCTGTTGCTACTTGTATTAGCATTCACAGGCTGCCACAATAAAAGTTCAAAACTCGCCGATTTCAACCGAACGGTCTATACACCTGAATACGCTTCGGGGTTTGACATAAAAGGTGCAGACGGCAAAAAGAGCGTATTGGTTACCGTCACGAACCCTTGGCAGGGCGCCGACAGCATCACTACGAACCTGTTCATTGCCCGTGATGACGAAGAGGTTCCGGCGGATTTCACCGGTCAGATGCTCAAGGGGGATGCCGAGCGCATCGTCTGCATGTCCTCGACCCATATCGCCATGCTCGACGCAATCGGCGAAACGGGACGCGTAGTCGGCGTGTCAGGCATCGACTACATCTCCAATCCCGACATTCAGGCACGGCGGGACAGCGTTGGAGATGTGGGCTACGAAGGGAACATCAATTACGAACTGCTGCTCTCGCTTGACCCCGACCTCGTGTTGCTTTACGGCGTGAACGGGGCAAGCTCGATGGAGGGTAAGCTCAAAGAGTTGGATATCCCGTTCATGTATGTCGGCGATTACCTCGAAGAGTCTCCGCTGGGCAAAGCCGAATGGCTGGTGGCACTTTCGGAGGTTATCGGAAAACGGGCGGAGGGCGAAAAAGTATTCGCGGAAATCCCCGTCAGATACAATGTCCTGAAAAAGAAAGTAGCGGACAATATCCTCGACGCTCCGTCAGTCATGCTCAACACGCCTTACGGCGACAGCTGGTTCATGCCCTCGACCGAAAGCTATGTCGCCCGGTTAATCAAAGATGCCGGAGGCGATTACATCTACAAGAAGAACACAGGAAACGCTTCCGCGCCCATCGACCTCGAAGAGGCGTATCTGCTGGCCTCGCAAGCCGATATGTGGCTGCATGTGGGGATGGCGAACACGCTTGATGAACTGAAAGCCGCATGCCCGAAGTTCATCGACACCCGCTGTTTCCGTGGTGGACAGGTCTATAACAACAACGCCCGCACCAATGCTGCTGGCGGCAACGACTACTATGAGTCGGCGGTCGTAAATCCCGACCTCGTGCTGCGAGACCTCGTGAAGATATTCCACCCCGAACTGGTCGAGGAAGATTTCGTCTATTACAAGCAACTGAAATAGATGCGCTCCCGTTCCGCCATATTGTTTGCCATGCTGGCCGCCCTCACCCTTTTCCTGTTTCTGCTGGATTTGGCGGTGGGGGCAGTCGCCGTACCGCTCGGCGATGTATGGGCGGCTTTGACGGGCGGCGACTGCCCGCGGGCGACGGCGAAAATTATACTGAATATCCGACTGATTAAGGCGGTGGTCGCGTTGCTGGCCGGAGCAGCTCTGTCGGTCAGCGGTCTTCAGATGCAAACCCTCTTCCGCAATCCTCTTGCCGGCCCCTACGTGCTCGGCATCAGTTCGGGCGCGAGCCTCGGCGTGGCACTCGTCGTGCTTGCAGGCTTCGGTTCGTCGATAGGCATTGCCGGGGCGGCTTGGCTCGGAGCGGCGCTCGTGCTGGTCGTCATCGCCGCCGTCGGCCACCGCATCAAGGACATCATGGTGATTCTGATTCTCGGCATGATGTTCTCGTCGGGAGTCGGCGCGATTGTACAGATATTGCAATATCTCAGCAAGGAAGAATCCCTGAAAGCCTTTGTCATTTGGACGATGGGGTCGCTCGGCGACGTGACCTTCGACCAGCTTGCGGTACTCGTCCCGTCGATTATCGCCGGACTGTTGTTGGCGGTGGTGACGATCAAGCCGCTCAACTTACTGCTGTTCGGCGAGGAGTATGCCGTGACGATGGGGCTGAACATCCGACGCTCGCGCGGGCTGCTGTTCCTCTCCACGACGCTGCTTGCTGGTACGGTGACCGCCTTTTGCGGTCCGATAGGCTTCATCGGACTGGCCATGCCCCACGTCACGAGAATGCTGTTCCGCAACAGCGACCATCGGGTACTCGTACCGGGAACCGTTCTTTCGGGTGCGGCGGTGCTGCTTCTTTGCGACCTCGTTTCTAAAATGTTCACCCTGCCGATCAACGCCATCACCGCATTGCTGGGAATCCCCATCGTGGTGTGGGTGGTCTTGCGCAATAAATCCGTCACCGCATGATAAAGTTACACGATTTTTCCATAGGCTACGGCGAGCGCACCTTGCTCTGCGAGGTGGAAACCACCATAGAAAAGGGCAGGCTGACTGCCCTTATCGGGCGCAACGGCACGGGCAAATCGACACTGCTTCGAGCCATCGCCGGACTGAACCGCCGTTATACCGGCCGAATCCTGCTCGACGGGCATAACGCCGCCGATATGCGAGCAGCAGAAATGGCCAGAACGCTGGCATTCGTCACGACCGAGCGCACACGCATCGCCAATCTCAAATGCAAGGATGTCGTGGCTATCGGCCGCGCACCCTATACCAACTGGATTGGAAAGATGCAGGAGGTCGACAAGGAGATCGTCATGCGGTCGCTCGCCTCGGTGGGCATGGAGGCTTATGCGGAGCGCACGATGGACAAGATGTCGGACGGCGAGTGCCAGCGCATCATGATCGCACGGGCGTTGGCGCAGGATACGCCGATTATCCTGCTCGACGAACCCACCTCGTTTCTCGATATGCCCAACCGCTACGAATTGTGTACACTGCTGGCACGGCTGGCGCATGAAGAAAACAAGTGCATCCTTTTTTCCACGCACGAGCTGGATATCGCCCTCTCGCTTGCCGATGCGATAGCCCTTATCGACCCACCCCAGTTGTCGTATATGCCGACCGAAGAGATGCGCCGGAGCGGCTGCATCGAGCGGCTGTTCCGAAATAATTGTGTGACGTTCGATGCCACGACAGGATTCATAAAAGTGGGACAATGACTAAGGAATATATCATAGAGAATTTCACAGCAAATATCAGCGTGGACGAATATATTTCACGCTTCCGGGACGAAAAACGTTTTGTCGAATTTTGCAAACAATGCCCCAACTACGGTAATAGTTGGGGATGCCCGCCGTTCGATTTCGATACCGGAGAATTTCTGCGCCAATATGAATATGCCCACCTGATGGCCACGAAAATAATTCCGGTCGAGAAAAATATTCCGATAGACAGAACGCAGGAATTGATTAAACCGGAACGGCTCAGGATAGAAAGGGAATTGCTGGAAATGGAGCACAGATACGGAGGTCGGGCATTCGCCTATGTAGGAAAATGCCTATACTGTCCCGATTCCGAATGCGCCCGCAAATGCAACCGTCCTTGCCTGCATCCGGACAAAGTACGTCCCTCGCTTGAAGCATTCGGGTTCGATATGACACGAACACTCTCGGAACTTTTCGGGATAGAGCTGCTTTGGGGAAAGGATGGTATTCTACCGGAATATCTTGTGATTGTAAGCGGATTATTTCATAATTCGGCAGAAAATATTATCAGTCATACGAAGCGTAATCAGGATTCAGGAAACCTATAATCTTATTACCCTCATTGATAACAAAAGTCCCTGCAATCCGAATTATAGATTGAGGGACTCGATGAAAGTGAATGTAAAAACTAAAAGAACAACTCTACTTTCGTATGCCTGTTGACTTCGACCGGTACATGGTCGGCTATGCCGCCTCTGCTTACCTTGACGATGCGTTCGATCGGTATGCCACGCTTTTTCAATTCTGCAACGATATAATCCGCTCTCGATGTACTTAATGAACCATTAAGCACAGGAGTTCCAGTCGAACTGTCGGCCGCACCGGTTACTCTCAAGGATAATCCGTATTTCTTGGCCACGCGAGCCAGTTCATCAAGGTTAAGCATTTGGGAAGCATCCGTCAGGTGCGCCGTATTGAGGTTAAAAAAGAAATAGACAGGCGACCCGATGCAATTCCCGGCTTGTATGAGTTCCGTCCTTTCAGAGACGATTATGCCCGGTTTCTCGGCATCATCTCCGTTGTTGCCATATCCAATACTTGCAGAATCAAGCGGCGAGATTCCATCCCAATGCCGGTTTTTCAATCTTGCCCGTAGTGAGTTCAATCCGCTGTAATTATTTCTGGGATAACCTTGACGGCGGTCGGTCTCATCGTCATTAACCAGATGACCGTACTTGTCAAGCAATCCTTCTATTTCCAGAATTTTCTTCAATTCTGCGACCGTCCGTCGGTTGCGGTCGTACCAGTCTTTATAACGCTTGTTTTCTCCGGATAAGATATTGGCATGATCCACGAGCCACTCATTCTGACGAATGTAAGATGTCGCATCAACCGCGCGTTTCCAACCGACCTTTCCGAGATGAAACGTGAAACCGGCGGTCAGCGATACCATGTGGTCGCCGAGGCGGTTCGGGCGTCCGTAACCATCGAAGTCCTGAAAGGTGGTCGTGCCGGAGAGTTCCAACATGGCACTTACTCGTTTGGAAATCCGATATTCTCCCTGTACGCCATACGAAACAGTAAAGGGATTATTCCCGTTAGAGGCATTGTGCAACAGGCCGACACCGGCAAAGGGAGCAAGATTCCAGCGTACCTGTTCTTGCCGGGCATATCTGCAGCCAAGGACATTCCACAGCAGATCCGCATGGATATGGTGGTAGTCCTGATTGGACAATGTTCCATCTTTGAACTGCACACCGCTGTAATTGATACGTGCGCCGACGGACGGAGTGAACCATTTTCCGACTGCGAAACTGTACGAGGGTTTCAAGCGTCCGAAGAGGTCTTCGCAGCCGAGAGGTGTGCCGAGAAAGGCGGACGTACCCCCGGCAATACTGACAAACCAGTTGCCAGTCAGGGATGCCGGAAGTACCACTCCGTCAAGATAGACGGGCTGTATCGGTTGCAGTTCCTCCGAGACATTATAGTACGGTGTATGTTGTACAGTATCCACCTGTACGGGTTGTATACTTGCCTGTGCCTGCAACGTGCAAAGCACGGCCAATATAAAAAAGATTTGTTTCGTCATATTCCAATGATATTATTCGTTATACTTTTTGATTTGTCATGAGACGTATGCCACTTACCGTTTGGGTTTCTTGCCAATGGCCGGACGCATCATGCGGCTCGCCATCCTCATGCTGCGGAGTGCCCATGCACGGTTGTCCTCGTCCTCATCGCGCCCCCATTTCAGGTCGCTGCCGCCACCTCCGCCGCCACGAGTTTCGGCAAAAGTGGTGGCATCATCGACCATACCGAGAAACAGCATCGTCGCGCAGTGCATCACGTCTGTACCTTGTTCCGCTATGGACTGGACGAGCGAGCCGTCGAACAGTTGCCGTTCCGCCACGTCCATCTGTGCCGATACGTTCCTATACTCGCCGACCACATTTTCCAGCAGGACATCCTTGAGCAACGTGTCCACTTTGGAATGTATATCATGGGAGTATTTGTAGGCTTCCTCCTTGAGTTCCCCGGTACGTTCCTCAATGGCATCCATGTTCTCTTTCAGCTCGGCAAGCTGCCGGTCAGCCGTCTGTAACTTCTCCTGCTTGTCTGCCAGTTGCCTGTTGATGCCTGCCAGCTCTTTCTCCAGACTTTTAACTTGTGCGGCTAATTGTTCCGCATCGCCCTTGTTCGCTTTCAAATCCTGTTCGGCTGCCGATAGCAGAGCCTCTTTTTCGGCTTTCGACTTCTCAAGGTTATCGACCATTGTCGTAAGCCCCTTGACCCTGCGCTCTGCCAGACGGATGTCCGATTGAAGGGTTGCCAGCACCTTTTGGTGGCGGTCTATATTTTCCTCGATGGTCGTACATTCTTCCGATAGCATACGGCGGTATTCTTCGGTAGTCCTGTGCCGTGCGCCTGTTTCGGATATGCTTGTTCCTCTCGACATTCCCCACCTTGTATTGACTTCGGCGAAAAAGTCGGTATGAAGCTGTTTCATCCTTGCGCTGTATTCAAACTTGTCCTTTCCGGCGAATATTTCCTTGTACGCAAAGCGGCCGTCTTTGATTGGCAACAAAGTACAATGCACATGAGGGTTCAATTCGTCAAGGTGTACGATGAATGCGGCGATGTTCTGCTCGCCATATTTGCCACTCACGAATGAATAGACGTCTTTCGCCCAGCGTTCAATATCGCTCATTCTTTTGATACGGGTATTGTTCGCACCTTCATCAAAATCCACGTTCTGCGTGCCGAACGCGAGTTCGTGCATCCGCTTACGGGAACCGCCGAAAATGAAGTTCACCACCGTGCGGTACTTCGGTTCTGCCAGTCCTTCGTTGGGGTCTTTGATTCCACGCCTCTCCAATATGTCCGCCATCCGTTCGGGAATGTTGCGGCTCGTGTCAATGGGACGTACCTTGCCTCCGGGCGCAATCTCGAAGTTCAGGTGTTTGCGTGTGGGGTCGTAATTCCCCTTATTCATAGCGTACTTTTCCGCCCTTTCACTGCGGTCACGCAAATGTTCGTTGCTTTGGGCTGCGGTGATGCCTTTCGACACCTGCATATCAAGTACCTGTTTTTGATCTGCCATACTCTTTTCGTGTTGTTTGGACAATCCGTCCTGTCCCAGCTTGCTGCTTGCCCGGACAGCCTACCGACGGTCGGAGACCTATCGGGGTATTAGGCTCCCCCTTCCCTTTGTTTCGTGGCAGACGGGCAAGCCCGTGTGCCTCCTATAACCGGCAGGATAACCGTTAAGGGATGGAGGTGGATTGTTCGCGTTATACAATCTGTTTTCGACTCCCGGTTCAATCCACCATCGCCTGTGCCTTTGCCAGAAGCGATAAAAAAGGTTTGCGAAGCGATTTGAGGCGTTCTTGGTCTTCGTCCATGTCGAAGTCCGTCACTGATGCCTCGGTGTCGAGAATCAGCCCGGCGAGGTCTTTGGCGGACTCGATGAAAGCAGCCCATTCTTCACCGAGGTCAAACCGGAAGAAATCCACAAGCGGCGAACTGTCATCGAATCTCGACTTGTGCAGGATTTTTTGCAGGGCGGCGTGGGCGATGCAGCACAAGGCTGTTTCACGATGTTCCGTGACCAAAGTGCCGGAATGTGCGGAGGTCGTGTTGGAATGGGTGTCCAAACAGAGTCCGGTGTCACGGTCGGCAATTTCAGTCTTTGCCAGACTTACGAGTTGTCCACATATTACGCCAGTTTCGGCAGCGGTCGTTTTGCCGATTACCCAATCGGACAATACCTCACGGAGCTGTCTGGCAAAGTCCGGCTGCTCCTGTGCATTGCGGGGCTGTGCTGCCTGACCGGATTGTACGGTCATGGTAATGACCACGCTTTTGGGAAGCTGGATGCGGGTCAGCAAACCGAATGCCTCCATTGCACTCAAAAAAGAACGGACGGTAGCCCTGTGCCAATGCCACTCCGATGCGAGGTCGGAAACGGTCAGGTGGCACTGGTTGGGTTGCAGCACGTAGGCCTTCTTTCTTAAAAACGGAGAAACGAAACCTGCCAGTGATTTGTCCAACAGGTCACAGTACGCTTCGGTGCGTGTTTTGCGTTCATCCCCTTTCTCCTTGAGATATTCGAATACCTCCCTGTCTGCCAATATGGAAACAGGTATCTTTTGGTTATTTTTCATTTTCATTCGGTTTTAATGATTCATATTGTGCGGATATATCAGTGTTGCCGCTGTCCGCTTCATGCGGCAGATTTGCGTGATGATTCTCGTGATAGGATTCTGACAACATTCCGGGATGCTTTGCCCATCCGGAAAGTGTGTCCGTATCCTTGCATTCGGACATGACCCGAACGGAGGGATAGAACAGGGCTGCCAGAAGAAGATAGGCAATGGTTATCGCCAAGGTGTACAGATGCGGCACAAAGCCGATGACCAGTGCGCCCGATGCGAGTGTGACAAATGCACGGGGGCGGTCAAGCAACCTGCGTAACCAGTTGTCCGTCCGTCGGAACGAAAACATTGCGGCACAGACACCGGTAGAGAGTAGGATTCCAAACTCACCCATATGTCCACAGGCATATACATAATGGAAAAGAAGCAGGCATATCAGCCATACTTGCACATACAGTTTACGGGCGTTGCCGCTTCGTGCCATTGCCATGTAAAAGGGTGTCATGAACCGCTTGTTGTTCTTGTACAATGACATTGATACCCCGAAAGGTATCGCGCAGAAAATGAGTAGCAGGATATTCAGTAACATAAGTAATAGGGCTTTTCGGGTATGGGAGTGGGACGCACAATGAGTTCCAACTGGACAATACCGTATGTCGCCAGCCGGATAAGGGTTTCGGCATCCTTGGGCGAAAAGTACATGGCCGCTTTCTTGATGCGCTGCTTGAATGTAATGTCTTGCTTTCGGTAGATGGCCAAAGCCTTGTCCAGTTCGTGTTCGGGAATAGTCCATGTCGTACCCTCGGCGTGTATGCCGTTCGTCTTGAAGGCACGCAGTACCAATGTACGGGAAACGAGGTAGTCGGTGCGGTCGGTTCTTGAGATGATATGCTCCTTGTAGAGATTGTCATCGGCAACCTCTATCCACGTCCGGTAGGCATTGATGCAATAGACCATCTGTCGGTATAAGGTGTTTCTCATATAAAATTCATCAGCACGTCGGACTTGTCTTTCTTGTATTTCAGGAACCCGCTTTTGGAGTGTAGTTCCAAGTCGAGGCATAAGTCCCCGTACATCTGCTCCAAAGAATCATAGATGGTGACAAGGATGCTGTTTACATTGCCCTCCGTATCCGTCTTGGCGTTCATCTTGAACATCTGTCCGAAAGCGGGATTCGAGTATGCACAAGTGCTGTGACCGAATTTTTCCGTCCGCATCGGAATATGGTGGTAGAGCGTGATCAACTCCATGTCGTCCTCGAACATATCCATTACTTCGTCCAGTTCGTAAGGGGTGCGCAACGGAAACGTAAGCAGCACATAGTCGCCGTAGAACTGCGGTTCTTCCATCGTCGTCACATCGAGCAACTGCGGAAGTTGCAGGGGGACGAATGCCATGAAGTCATTATAAAAATGTCGTAACATATTCATATCTTTTTCTGTTGTTATATTTTACAGCGTGTGTATGAATGCCTCCATCAGCATTCCGGGCAGCTCGTCCAAGCGGTTGTCTCCGGGGTGCAGCATCCTGCCCAACTCCCTGAAAGCGTCGGGTGTCTGCGAGGCAAGCATATCGAGTTGCTCTCTTTCTTCGGCTGAAAGCAACGCCAGGCAGAAACCGTCCAACGACGAATAAGGCTGGAGAAGCATCCAGATGTAGGCTTGTGCCTGTGCCGGTGTCTTGACTTTTTTATTGCAGATGTCGTCGATACAGGTTCGGATATTCTGAATCAGCCTGCGGTTGGTGCGCATGGCCAGATAAATCATGGCATTGCGATAGGTGATGTCGTTCCGTTCGGCGGCAAGGAATATCTGTGCACAGCATCGTTCCGTGTCATGAGTGATGTCGGAAAGATTCTCGCCGTCGAAATCAGGCAGACGTGAAAGGAATGCCCGGTACACGGCATCCTCCTTTTCGATAAAGGTCGTCAGGTCTGCCATACAATGAATACCGTAATCAATCGTTTCAGCAAGGGTAGTTCGATAAGTGGCAAGAATGTGTTGTCGGTTTCTCTGACTGACGGGCCGGTTATCCAATGAGGCAAAGAACGGTCGGATTGTTTCAGCCGCACGATGCAACTCTTTGTCTTCAAGATGCGGTGAGATTTGTTCTTTTACCCACAGTATATCCTTATAAGTGCGTGTTTGAGACAGCACCATCCGTGAAAATTCCATGCGGATGGAATCATGTATCTGTTCACACTCTTCTCTTACAGTGGAATGAAGCCGGCCAAGCGTATCACATTCGAGATGCAGGAATACGGAATCCCTCAATGTTTGCCATTGCTTGAGGTGTCCGGCCAATTCTTTAATGGAGAGTTTTTTCTGCCTGCGTATGTCGGACAGGTATTCCCTGTATGTTCCGGCAGGGTCATTCTTGGCTTTCGCCAATCGTTTGCCATTGCCGTTGTCGCATGACGCGCATAGGAATATGGCAATCGAAACGGCAATTATTTTGGCAAAGATTATCGGCTGTTTTAAGTTCGATTTTAATGTTTTCATACTATATCATTTCGTACTATTTAGTGCAAAACTATATATTATTTTTGATACTTCGCATCCGAAAAACCGTATTTTGTGCATTTTTTAATATCGTACTTAATAGTATGATTACCAATGAAAACAAGTGAAGATAAAACACGTGGAAATGTACGATTTTCGTTTTTTAATATAGTATGATTCATATACTCGAATAAAACTTGTATATTTGCACTTGTTATCATGAATATTGTATATTGATATGGCAAAAGTCGGTTATATATTCGAGGCTAATTCCTACGATGCGTTTGATGCGGATAAGGAATGGATGCGCCAATATGGGTGTGTACAGGTGGTTGAAGAATCGGTCGGACACGAGACGCTTAGGCCGAGATGGAAACAACTGATGTCGAATCTTGAAAGAGGAGACGAATTGGTGATGTCAAAATTCAGCAATGCCGTTCGTGGTTTACGGGAACTATCGGCATTGATTGAGCTATGCCGCATCAAGGTCGTGCGTATTATCTCCATTCACGATAAAATTGACACCGACAACAAATTGTTTCCGGACACGACACCGGCGGAAGTATTGGCCATGTTCGGGGCATTACCGGAGGAAGTGGCTGTTTTGCGGAAGTCGTCGGATAAAATTATACGCCTGCAGCAGAGTATCAGTATTCCGATTTCCAAAAAAAGTATGAGTAAAACTGAACGGGACAAAAAAATCGTGGATATGTATAACAATGGGTATTCAATCCGTGATATTTGGAAAGAAAGCGGTGTCCAAAGTAAAAGCACCGTGTACAGCATTCTCAATAAATACAAGGTTCAGCTTAACCGAACACCGGGACGAGTGCCGGGCATCCGGAAATAGAACTTATAAATCAATATGGATATTGAAAATCAATAGATTGCTTGCGTAATTCATCGTTTTTTCGTATCTTTAAGTTGGATATAACTATATAAAAACAAGACCTATGGGAGATATTATAATTTTATTGCTGGTGTTCTTGGTAGTGGGCAGGCTTTTGAGGGGCGTGTTCGGAGGATTCAGCAAAAGCAGTTTTCGGGATGACAAATAACTCCGGATTGTTGTAACTGGCAGATATTTGTTAATTTTGCACCGTATTCATAAAAATCAAGAACAATATGACAAAAGCGGAAATTGTCGCTCAGATCTCACGGCAGAGCGGAATAGAGAAAACGGTGGTGATGACTGTGATAGAATCATTCATGGAAAATGTAAAAGAGTCGATGGTTGCGGGAAACGAGGTGTTCTTGCGCGGGTTCGGTAGCTTTATCATCAAACGGAGAGCTGAAAAGACGGCCCGGAACATTTCGAAGAATACGACAATTAAAATTCCCGCTCACAATATCCCTGCATTCAAACCTGCCAAAGCATTTCTGAATGCGGTAAAAGAGAACAAGTAGAGTATAAAAGTACAGATGGTGCAACAACACCGTAATGAGTAAAACAAAAGCGACCCGAAGGCCGCTTTTGTCGTGATAAGGCAAGGATTATTTCTTGCCTTTTTTCGCTGGTTTGGCCGGCTTTTCAGGAGTTTCCTCCTTCTCGACGGGCGGATAGAACTTGACGGCGACCATCACGATACGGTTGTGTTTCACACCGCTTTGGTCGCTCCATTCTTCGGGCTTGAAATACCCCTCGACGGTCAGCATCGTACCCTTGGTCAGTTGGTCGAACGACCCGGTGTTCTCGTTTTTACGCCACGCCTCAAAATTCATAAAGGCGGAAACGCGTTTGGATTCCTCGCCATTATTCTCCAATCGGCTTACTGCCAGAGGGAAACGTGCTACACTTGCGTTGGTGAACTGACGGATTTCTGCATCCTTTCCTACGAAACCGGTTACTACGAAATTGTTTTCAATCTTTTTCATAATGAATTGTTTTTAGAAGTTATTAAATCAATTTTACGCTGCCTCAAAAAGTAGGTGCAGTTAAGGGGATGCACCAAGGCCGGACGCATCAATACTCTTTATTTTTGTCCGTAGGCAAAACCGGAAGGCTCGATAAAGGAAGATTGTACGGCTGCGCCATTGGTCAAGACTTCCAAAGTCGTTCCCGTCTGCATACTATCTTTGCATCGGAAAATGATGATGACTTCGGCGGAAAACTATTCTGAAAATGAGCGGAAAACCGTAGTTGCAGGGGAAGTGAAAGTGCAATCCGTCCACCGGCACAATGGTGCGCGTTTCGGCTGTAAGTCCGCAGAATCGGCAGGTATTTTCGTGTAATTCGGTCGGACTGAATTGAGGTGGCTACAAACAGAACACTGAACTGACAACAGGTTGCGGTACCGCAGAAGGGAATATCAACGAAGTGGCGACAAAAGGCGGAACGGGGTATCGGGGTACTGCCATGTTCCCGTCCGGCAGAAAGAAAAGGGGACAAAAGGGAAAAAGGAAAGAACCCTGCTTTTCGGAAAAGCGGACGGAGCTTTTCACGAATGGCTGTTTTTTACAAAAGGATATGGCGCAGCCAAAAGAGAGAGATAGATGTAAAAAAGGGAATGCGGCGTGGCAGGAATGGAAGATTATCCCGTTCCTGCCTGCCTGTATCATCAAAATTCTGCCATGATTACCCGATGCTCGAAAATCTTTTTTTGATTACTGGGACGTCTTTGGCAAACCCATAGGTGATGCTTGCCATAGCCGAAGACGAAATAATCATCAAGGCGTGTTTTTTCTTGTAGGCGTTCCATGCCGGTACGCAGTTCCGCTTCATCGGTTGAGAAAAGAATCGTGTTGATGATACGGAAGTAGAGTTCTGTTACCTCGTCACAATAAGGACAAAAGCTATGCTCAATCGTTGCTTTCATGTTTCTTTGATTTTAATTCTACTTCTACTATGTCTTCTATTCGACCATACAGGACAGAGCGCAACGCTGTTTTGTCAATGGCGTAATACTCGGCGATATGTCCGTGCTGTTTTACGAAATATCGTTTGAGAACATCGGAGAAATCAAAGAAGTAGCCCATCAATGCGATACCTCTTTTGAAATGGATGCACTCTTTCACGTTTCGGGTAATCCAGTTCTTGTCTTCACGGCTCAACTTGTCTCCGTTATCAAGTTGTTCCCGTAACTGGTAAACCCTGCTGTCTTTCAGCTTCTCTAATTCGGGTACGTCCCATTGGACGAATTTCATTGCTATCTGCTGCATCGCTCTTGTATTTAATCGTAAATAATCACTTCATCACGATACTCGACCACCTCTTTGCCACTACTAAGACGCACCACTATTTTATTGCCGAAGTCGCCGACAACTGTTCCCTCAGAGTAGCCTTTATAGGGGGTAAGCAAGGTGCAGTGCGCACCTATAATTTCGCTATTTTCTTCGTATTCGTACATAAGTCATGTCATTTTACGGTTACAACTTGATATCCCATTTCCCCTGTGAGAAGATTCTGAAGCTCACGTATTCGTCTGTAAATTCGTAGGACAGAATTTTGATATAAGTTTTGTCTTTGGCTTCCAACGAAGCTATCAGTCTGTCGATTTCTTCTTCCGGATAAACCCAACGAGAGGTAAACTCCGCATCCACGCTATCGCTGTGTCTATTGACAAAGCCGTCGAAAGTGTCATCCAAGAATGCCTCTATCTTGTCGAGGTCTGCTTTGTTTTCCGTCCTTGCGTAGAAAATGTTTGTTGCATAGTTTGCCATAATCCTAAGTTTTAAGTTTTTTATTTTCCCTCTTTTAGCATTTCAGCTACTTTCGGGCTTGATTGAAAATTATGTCGCCTCAAAAGGTGTTATGGCTCTTTATGCAGGGTTTCACGACCAAATACGACCTCTGCAAAGCGGAGCGTGGAGATTTTGTCGGGAACCGTCAGGCTGTGACCTTGAATACAAGAAAGACATGACAAGTACCTTTGCGACACAATTCTCATCAGGCAGACCGAAAGTTGGGATGCGAGGATAGAATGCCTATGGCAGAAGTTACGATAAAAGGAACTTCCGTAAAATTGGGATGCAGCGAAAAAAGAAAATATCGGTGCGATTATCTTCTCTTTTGACTGTGAATATAAAAGTAAGGGGGAGAACTTCGGTAAAGGTTTAGTTTAGTCTATTAGCTTATATATATGCTAAACTAAAGTAAACTAAATATAGGCAGATATATTGGACTGCCTGTATAGGTGTTTTGAGGGAAATGGTTACCTTTGCAAAAAACAATGTTCCTTGAAAGAAACAGAGATTTGTCCTTTTTTCTTTTGGCTGTAGTTATTCATCCATAGATGACTGCAACAATCACTCTTGGCGAGAGGATGAAAATCGTGTGAAAAGACTTGGAAAAATACTCAAAGTACGAACAAGTGAAGAGAAAGAAAGGTAGTGCAAACAAAAAAACAAGAAAATAAGATAATTCGTGTTTCTGTTCCTAATTTGTTTCTTGATAAAAACACATCACAATATAAACTATTAATTTACAAGATATTATGATGTGAAATTTTGAGATATAACTAAATTTCACAGATTTCTGCATAAGGATAAAAGCTAAACACTTTCATCAAATATGTACGTCGCTTGCGCGACATACAAAGATAGAAAAATGTTTTGACTTGCTACAACTCATTATGGGGTATTGTTGTGTAAATTTCCGTAAAATAGTTTTTTGATATTATCATACGTCCTATAATCAATAATCAACAAGCCAGAATCTGAATAAAAGATTCTGGCTTGTTGGACTTATTTGAATGTTACTCCGTGTTGTTTACAGATCCACAGAAAGGTTTCAATCCTTATCTCTGTGCTATGCATGCATCCTGCAAATTGTTTGCTGCATTCAAGAGGATCGTATTTAGGAGAGTATGAACTGACCTGCTGAAACAATCTGAGTCCCTCTTTTTCGCCATATTCGTTGGCTAGCGCACATCCTATCTTGTACCATTCCTTATAATCGTCTGTAATGTCCAACTGGTTTTGGTTAATGATATTAACCAGTTTATACACCTTCTCATCGAGAAGTTGTTTTTTACGAACCGGCCTTTGAATCCTGGATCTTTGTCTACTCCTTCGGAATACACCTCGATAGGCTTTGGCCTGAGGATTACAATAGGGATAAGCATCATAACTGGCTCCTCGAAGTCGACAAATGTCAGAACAATTTTTGTCTGCAATCAAACCCGTTTTTTCTTTAATTTCCAACACTAATGCCTTGTACTGCTCTTCATGTTGCTCCGGATAGGCAATTCTGAATATTAAACAGAACCCCTTGCCACTGATTGATAAGCCTGCGTACAGTAAACTGTCAAAAGTTTGCCCAAGGATCTTTTTTATCTCGGAGCGTGTATAGTTATCCAAGATATTACTATTGTCACATTCGTCAATATCAATGCATAGGTAGCCGCTGTGTTGAATCAGCCCGTTTTTGTTTCTATATTTAAAAATTCCGCTTGGGGTAACACAGGGTAAATTGGATTTGATCTTTCGTTGTTTTGATCTTCTCCTGGTTTTACGGTATAGCGTTACTTCCTCTTTATATCGCTCCGTGGTAAGCCATTTCAGTAGATCAACCGTACGATAAGGAGTCGCTGAATAGTAGTTCTTGAATATGGATACCTTGATAAGAGGGTATGCCGATGGATTCAACCCGGTTGTTTGAATTTCCAGTTTTTCCTTCATTTTTATTTTTTTCTTGTTAGATTTTACTTTTAAGGGTGGTTATTTGTATTCTATCGTGCCAATATCCAGGGTGTTACATCCGTCTCCTTCGTCGTTTTCTGTAGAAATCTTGGTAGAATCTTCAAAATTTTTGTAAGCTAACTTTTCTCTATACTTTTTCTGACGCTTTCTTTCATTAGCATCCAATTGTGGTTGGATTAAGGTAAAGATTCGAATCTGCTCTGTATTTAGGTTTGTAGGTTCTTCCGCATAAAGGGCATATCTCATTATAGCATCATAAAGGTGTAATCTAGACATAGGCTTCATTGAGGATAATGCATCGTAAAAAGTTTTGTAAAAAATGAATCCATCACGAGCCGGAATCTCTGCGTCAATTTCCGGATTGGAAACTTTGGCTTTTTTTAAATCTTTTTTCATGGTATTTACTTTTTTAAGTTGCTAATTTTTTGACCGAGTTCTTGTTCGATGGTTGAGGATGAACGGTGTTGCATCCATTCGAGAATCTCTTCCCGGTTGAAAAAGAGGCGACGACCGCCGTGCTCCGGTTTGTGAAACGGAATCTTGCGTTCGCAGGTGAGTTTATACACTGTGGCTGCGCTGTAGCCGGTTAGCCGCGTAACTCCTTCTACGGTCAAAACCTCGTTCTCCGGAGTGCGAACCGATGCAGGGTTGCCCAGTGTGCGGTCAATGGATAGAATCTGTTTCAGTTGCCCCACTGTTAACATGGCAATTGGGGTATCATCTGTAAATGGTTTCATCTTTTTATTTTTTTATAATAGTTTCTATCCATATTTATAATGAGCGAACTTTCTTGTGGCCGGGAATGAAAATACCCCCTCGAAACCGCAATTTCGAAGGGGTATTTCCTGAAAATGATGAATCAGACTACCGGATTTCGCCTGTATGGGTCAATAGCATGTCTTGGGGACAGAGCTTTTCAAGAAATGGTTTGAAAATGAGTTCACAGAACTGCATATCGTCTATGTCTGTGCTTTCAAAGAGTTTTTTGAGTATTTTGTATATCCGGCTTATGGTTTGATCCGATGTGGCTCCGATGGCTCTTTTGATGAATTGGATGGAGAGCAGTCGGCGATCCGGGATTTGCTGGAGATATTGTTTGCAGTAATAGAACAGGCTGCCGATGTAGAGCCAGTAGCGAATGTCCGCGCGTGTCCCTTGAAAAATAGTTCCCGTAAAGATTGAAGCGGTTCTCCCACAATCGGGACATCGCAACAGCAATGGGTCTGTTTTCCTTAAAGGATTGTGAAGAACTTCGTTGCAATTGGGGCAGTAAGTGGTTGATGTTTTTTGTAGAACGCAATTGCGGATTCTCTATTGGGAAACAATCCCAAGAGAGCCTGGTAGGTGAAAGGTACTTTCATAGGATATGTTTTTTCGTGCATATAGGATGCAGGGTTATGTAATAGCCGATTTTCAGAGCACTTTTGCGGCTTCGTCGATTACCCGGTTGTCAAAACTGTCGAGGTAGACATTGGTGGTTTCCAGGTCGGCGTGCCCGAGCATTTGCGAAATGACCTCACGCGGAACATGGTTGCGCTGCAAGGTCATGGCTGCCGTATGGCGGGAGACATAGCTCGTCAGGTGAAATGCGATTTGCAACTCCTCGGCGAGCATCCGCAGGTATTTCTGATACTTGCTGTAACGTCCCCGAATGTGCATATAGAGCTTCTCATCCGTATATCCTGATCGGGTAATGATCGGTAACAGATAGTCATCCACGGTCGGAGAACCCGCCTGCAGGTTTTCGATCAGTTGACGGATGGCAGGCGTAATTTTGATTGAGATTGGCTTCACATTCTTTTGTCGCTTGATCTTTTGTCGTTTATAGACAATGTAGTCTCCGTCCTCCATATGCTTGATGTGGGAAACGGAGAGCAGAGCCATGTCGACGAACGAGATTCCATAGCAATAGTAGGAAAAGAGAAACAGTTTGCGGGCATATTCGCATCGTGGATCACTGGCCAGAGGCGTTTTTCAGTTTCAAGAGTTCAGAGGCGGGCAGATACCGCTTGTCGGTGGTCTCTTCGAGTTTGGAGATTTCGAATCCGCCCCGACCGAATGGATAGGTCGCCTCGGAACCGACTCCTTCGGCATTGGCTCGATTCAAGATGGTCCGCAAGGCCTTGAAGTAGAATTTGCGGGTATTGCCTCGGCAGCCTCTTTTCTGGAGGAATACATCGAATCCCCGGACATAGCGTAGATCAATATCCGAGAAAAGGCGTTGATCCAGTTTCCGGTCATACAGTTTCAACATATCCTGTGCCTGCTCATAGGTTTTGGCGTTGCCAATGTGTCCAGTCACATGCAGCTCTTCGATACGGGCCGTGAAATAGTCGTTGAATCGTCCCTGCCTGGAGGTGTTAAGGAAGGCGTCCTCAAATTGATTCAGCGTCCAGTCGATGCCTTCCAGTTCGAAACGCTCGATAATCTCACGGGCGCGGACCTTGAATTTGGCCAAGAGTGCGTTGTCTGCTTCACGCTGTTTGTTTTCGGCCTTCTGTTCGACCCCTTTCAGATTACACAGGATGATGAATTGTTCGCCGGCTTCATCCCAATATTGGGGCAGGACATAGAGATTGAGTGCAATGTATTTGCGCCGTTTGTCTTTAGTGACACATAGCCGGATGGCATAACGGCCATTTCGGTCAGAAATATCGCGTCGGCGAGGAAAGCGGATGGAATAGGCCATGGCTTCATGACATTTTTAGTTTTATTCGCAAAGGGGGTTATCGAATAGTAATACGACAAGCGAATAAAGCTACTGTCAAAGTAGAATATCGACATCTTCTACTGAAGCACAACCGTGATCCCTATCCAGCGAAAGGTGATACGATCCAATATTGCTGATTAGTCGTAGACTGATGCAAATATATTGTGGGTGTAGCCTAATTTGGTAAAAAACAGGGGAGATATTTATTTTATGGATACGACTTGTATTTTTATAAAAAATCTTGTATTTTTATAAAAAAATATTGATATGGTATGTTGAAATGTAATATTTCTAAAACGGCTATTGATAGGGCTGGTAATGCTCTTGCCAAAGAAAAATTTAAGACGTATGAAGAATGGGAGGCTGCTGATAAAATATTTGATGAATTTAGACAAGCTCATTTACAGCCGTTAACTTCTACAACTATTGCTATCCAAAATTGGTTTAGAGCGGATAATGCTTCGTATATTATAGTTCAAAGATTAAAACGAAAACCCCAAATCCTAAAAAAGTTAAGACGGCTAAATACTCGATTGACGCAATTGCAGGATATTGGTGGATTGAGAATTATTGTAGATCAGAATAGTGATGTCGATAGGCTTATTGAATATATTACAGATAAACTGAAACGACAAACGTCTATTGTCATAAAGAGAACTGTGGATTATCGGAAAAAAGGGCGCGATGATTCAGGATATAGAGCTGCTCATATTATAATGGAAAAAGATGGAGTTTCATTAGAACTTCAAATTCGAAGCCGTATTCAACATTACTGGGCCGAATTGATAGAGCGAACATCTGTGATATATGGATATGTCATAAAAGAACTAGAAGGGGATGAAAGAGTTATAAAATATTTCAAAGAATTATCTAATCTATTTTATTTAATCGAAACCGGCCAACAACCAGATGCTAGTCAAAAAATCGACATTGAACGGAGAAGAATAGAGGCTGAGTCTGTTATTAATGAGTCCGATACAAGAAATATTTTATCAGGCTATATTAATGAAGGTCTTGTTAAAACATTACAAGATAAGGAACGGCGAATCGGTAACTCAAACTTTAATAATTGGGTATTTATTTTTAATTGGAATCAAGGTATATTTTTAGATTGGACAATTGTGAGTCTTGATCCTGATGAGGCAATTAAGAGTTATGTCGAATATGAAAATAAATATCCGGCAGATAAAGGTTTCGAGGTCGTTTTAGTTGGAACTTCTTCTGTCGCTAATGTTCGAGAGACTCATAGCCATTATTTTGGGCTTGCCCAAAAAGAAAATATCTTGGAGACTTTGAATGAGTCTATTGTTGGCTTTTCAAATCAAATGGATATTGATGTTGGTGCTCGTCAGATTCTACAAACAATGGAACGACGACGTTATTGGGAACGAAAAACTATATCAATAGATACACTTAAAAATCATTATTGCCAGGATGTTTTAACTTTTGAACAATCTCTGAATACTTTAATTGAGAAAGAATTAATTCAGAAAATATCTAATAAGGGAGTATCTTTAAATATAAAGAAAAAAGGAGAAATTAGTTCTTATTTATAGTGTGGAACACGAACATGCAAAATCGAAATTGATCCATATAACGACAAATTGCAGGTGACAGGGTATTCGATGAATCCATTGTAAAATAAATAGTTACATTTACCTGCAAAATTGAATTTCAATCTGGGGGGGGGCGTGTGGTCGCTGGTTCGAATCCAGTCACCCCGACTGAAGAAAAGGCTTGACAATCTGACGGTTGTCGAGCCTTTTTCGTTGTTGCGCCTGCCTATCGCCGCTGCCGTGGAACATAAATGGAACATGGAAGGCTCCGTCGGGCGGGTTTCGTGGTCGGCGTTCCTGTCGCGGCGGTTGTATTTTTTCGTATCTTTACAACAAAACGCATCACTATGAGAACGACACCTGACCGCATCACGGAGCTTCGGCCCGGGGAGATATTCGTATTCGGCAGCAACCTGGCGGGCATGCACGGCGGAGGTGCTGCCCGGTTGGCCAGCCTGAAGTTCGGGGCCGTCTGGGGACAGGGGGTCGGGCTGCAGGGAGAGAGCTATGCCATCCCCACCATGCAGGGCGGAGTGGAGACGATCCGTCCCTATGTGGACGAGTTCATCGGTTTCGCCCGGCAGCATCCCCGGATGACGTTTCTCGTCACGGAGATCGGCTGCGGGATTGCGGGTTTCACGCCCGCGGAGATCGCTCCGCTGTTCGAAGCGGCCCGTTGGGTGGAGAACATCCACCTCCCCGCGCGGTTCTGGGACGTGCTCGGCCGGTGAGGCGGTTGTCCATGGCCCGGACCTGTCCCCGTGGGCGGGCAGTACCTCGTTTCTGCGGAGGCGATTGGTGCCGGGAGTCCGTTGTGTCCCCACCGGGCGGAGCGCGCGGTGCGGCCCGGGCTTCAAGGACGCATTTTCGGGGCCGATTCGCGGGCTTTTCGCGGATAAATTCCTATCTTAGCACGGAATAATTCCAGTTTTACCGCAAAAAACAAGAACCGATGAAGAAGCTGTTTCTCTGTATGGCCCTCGGCCTGGCGGCGGAATGGGCGCTTGCCGCCGAGCCGCTGTGGCTGCGCGATGTGAAGATTTCGCCCGACGGGCAGCAGATCGCCTTCTGCTACAAGGGCGATATTTACAAGGTGGCGGCCGACGGCGGCAAGGCCGTGCAGCTGACCACGCAGGAGTCGTATGAATCGAGCCCCGTCTGGAGCCCCGACGGGACGCGGATCGCCTTTGCCAGCAACCGCGAAGGCGGCTCCGACGTATATGTCATGTCGTCCGAGGGCGGTCCCGCCCGGCGGATCACCTTCAATTCCGCCTCGGAGGTCCCCACGGCCTTCTCGCCCGATGGGGAATATGTTCTTTTCGTAGCCTCGATCCAGGATCCGGCCGCCAGTGCCCTGTTCCCAAAATCTTCGATGCCCGAACTTTATCGTGTGCCCGTGGGGGGCGGACGAGTCGAACAGGTGCTGGGCACTCCGGCCGAGGCGGTCTGCTTCGGGCGTGACGGCAGCTTTTTTCTCTATCAGGACCGCAAGGGCGGTGAGGACGAGTGGCGCAAGCACCATACCTCGTCGATCACCCGCGATATTTGGCTCTACCGTCCGGCCGACGGCAGTCACGTCAATCTGACGCAGCGAGCCGGCGAGGACCGCAATCCGGTGCTTTCACCCGACGGGGCGCAGGTCTACTTCCTCAGCGAGCGCGACGGAGGGGCGTTCAACGTCTACTCGTTCCCGCTGGACAACCCGGCCGAGGTGACTGCCGTGACCCATTTCCGCACGCATCCCGTGCGTTTCCTTTCGGTAGGCGACAACGGCACGCTGTGCTATGCCTACAACGGCGAGATCTATACCCAGCCGGCCGGCGGCAAGCCCCGCAAGGTGGTGATCGACCTTACGCGCGACGATGCCGGGCAGGAGACCATCTTCCACTTTACCTCCGGGGCTTCGGATCCGGCCGTGTCGCCCGACGGCAAGCAGATCGCCTTCACGGTGCGCGGCGAACTCTTCGTGACCTCGGTCGAGTACGGCACAACGAAGCGGGTGACCGAGACGGCCGCCACGGAGAGCGACGTGACGTGGGGTGCCGACAACCGGACGCTGGTCTATGCCAGCGAGCGGAACGGCAAATGGGACCTTTACCGGGCGACGATCGTGCGCGATGAGGAGAAAGGATTCCCCAACGCGACGGTGCTCTGCGAGGAGCGGCTGCTGCCCGAGTCGAAACTCGAGCGTACCTGCCCGCAGTTCTCGCCCGACGGCAAGCAGCTGGCCTTCATCGAGGACCGCAACCGGCTGATGGTCGTCGATCTCGACTCGAAGAAGGTGCACCAGGTCACCGACGGCAGCACGTGGTACGGGACCGGCGGCGGCTTCGACTACCGCTGGTCGCCCGACGGGCGGTGGTTTGCCCTCGAGTTCATCGGCAACCGCCACGACCCCTATTCGGATATCGGTCTGGTCAGCGCCGAGGGCGGTGAGATCACGAACCTGACCCGCAGCGGTTACTTCAGTTCGTCGCCGCGGTGGGTGCTCGACGGCAATGCCATCCTCTTCGAGACCGACCGCTACGGCATGCGGGCCCACGCTTCGTGGGGTTCGCTGAGTGACGTGATGCTCGTCTTCCTCAATCAGGATGCCTACGACAAGTTCCGCCTGAGCAAGGAGGACTACGAACTGCGCAAGGCTCTCGAGGAGGAGCAGAAGAAGGCCCGCGAGAAGGCCGAGCAGGAGAAGAAGGCCAAGGAGAAGGGCAAGAAGTCGGACAAGGAACAGGAGGCAGCCGCGAAGGAGAAGGATCAGGAGGAGACGCCGGCCGTCGAGCCGATCGTGGTTGAGCTCGAGGGAATCGAGGACCGCATCGCGCGCCTGACGCCGAACTCGTCGAATCTCGCCTCGGCGATCGTGGACAAGACGGGCGAGACGCTCTACTACCTGGCGTCGTTCGAGAAGGGTTTCGACCTCTGGAAACTCGACCTGCGCAAGCGGGATCCGCAGCTGGTGTCGAAGAATGCCGGTTACGGCCGCTTCGAGATGGACGGCGAGGGGACGATCTTCCTCCTGGGCGGGCAGCTCCGCAAGCTCGACGGGTCGAATCTCAAGCCGGTGAGCTTCTCGGCGCGGATGAAGATGGATCTGGCCGAGGAGCGTGCCGCCATGTTCCAGCATGTCTACATGCAGCAGAAGCAGCGCTTCTACACGGAGCAGATGCACGGGGTCGATTGGGAGGCCATGACGGCCAATTACCGCCGCTTCCTGCCCCACATCGCCAACAACTTCGATTTTGCCGAGCTGCTGAGCGAGTGGCTCGGGGAGCTCAACGTCTCGCACACCGGCGGCCGCTACTCCGCGCGGGGTGCCGTCGAGGCGACGGCCAGCCTCGGCCTGCTCTTCGACTGGGACTATGCCGGCAAGGGGCTGATGGTGGCCGAGGTGGTGGCCAAGGGGCCGTTCGACCACGCCAACTCGAAGGTCCGCAAGGGCGTCGTCATCGAGAAGATCGACGGCGAGGAGGTGACCCCCGAGAACGACTGCTCGCTGCTGCTCAACGGCAAGGCGCACCGCAAGACCCTCGTGTCGCTCTACGACCCCGAAAGCCGCGAGCGGTGGGAGGAGGTCGTGCTGCCGATCACCTCCGGAGCATTCTCCGACCTGCTCTATACGCGCTGGGTGAAGCAGCGGGCGGCCGATGTGGACCGTTGGTCGAACGGGCGTCTGGGTTACGTGCACATCCGCTCGATGGGCGACGAGAGTTTCCGTGACATCTATTCCGATATCCTGGGCCGCTACAACGACCGCGACGGCATTGTGATCGACACGCGCTTCAACGGCGGCGGCCGCTTGCACGAGGACATCGAGGTGCTCTTCAGCGGCCGGAAGTATGTGACGCAGGTCATCCGCGGGCGCGAGGCGTGCGACATGCCCAGCCGGCGGTGGAACAAGCCTTCGATCATGCTCCAGTGCGAGGCCAACTACTCGAACGCGCACGGCACGCCGTGGGTCTACAAGCATCAGGGACTGGGCAAGCTGGTCGGCGCACCCGTGCCGGGAACCATGACCAGCGTCTCGTGGGAGACCCTGCAGGATCCGTCGCTGGTCTTCGGCATTCCCATCATCGGTTACCGCTTGCCCGACGGCAGTTATCTGGAGAACAAGCAGCTCGATCCGGACATCCTGGTGCTCAACGCGCCCGAGACGGTCGTGCAGGGTGAGGATACGCAGTTGCGGACGGCTGTCGAGGAGCTGCTGAAGGAGATCGATTCCGCGAAGTGATCCGCCGGAGGTGGGCGGGACGGTGGGTGCCGCTCAGCCTTGGGCCAAATGCAAATCGGGCCGCTGCCGGGATTCCGGCGGCGGCCCGATCTGTATGTCGGAGCGGTTGGAGGCGTCGGGGTGTCGATCCCGGCGGCAGACCGGCCGGTCGGGGCGGATTACCGTCCCGGGTCATCGGAGCCCCCTTCCTCCGTGGGTCAGAACTCCGAGGTGAAGTGGAACCGGATCTCCTTGAAATTCTCCTGGGCCAGGGCCAGGGCGTAGCTCGTGTCGGCCAGGAAGACGTCGCGTCCGTGCTTGTCCACGGCCATGTTGGTGTGCTTGCGGCGCTTGAAGTCGGCCAGTTGTGCGGCGTTGTCGCTCTCGATCCAGCAGGCCTTGTAGATCGAGATGGGCTCCCAGCGGCATGCGGCGTTGTACTCGTGCTCGAGGCGGTACTGGATCACCTCGAACTGCAGGGCGCCCACCGTGCCGATGATCTTGCGGCCGTTGAGCGACGAGGTGAAGAGCTGTGCCACGCCCTCGTCCATGAGCTGGTCGATGCCCTTGGCCAGCTGCTTGAACTTCAGCGGGTCGGCATTCTCGATGTAGCGGAACTGCTCGGGGGCGAACGACGGGATGCCCGTGAACTTGAGCTTTTCGCCTTCGGTGAAGGTGTCGCCGATCTTGAAGTTGCCCGTGTCGTGCAGGCCCACGATGTCGCCCGGATAGGCGAAGTCGATCACCGACTTCTTCTCGGCCATGAAGGCCGTCGGTGAAGAGAACTTCATCTGTTTGCCGCTGCGGACGTGGAGGTAGTTGCGGTTGCGCTCGAACGTGCCCGAACAGATCTTCAGGAAGGCGATGCGGTCGCGGTGGTTGGGGTCCATGTTGGCGTGGATCTTGAAGACGAAGCCCGTCATCTTGGGCTCCGAGGGCTCCACGGTGCGGGTCTCGGTCGGGGCCGGGCGCGGCGAGGGGGCGATGCGGATGAAGCACTCGAGCAGCTCGCGCACGCCGAAATTGTTCACGGCCGAGCCGAAGAAGACGGGGGCCAGTTCGCCGCGCAGGTAGGCCTCGCGGTCGAAGTCGTCGTAGACCCCTTCGACCAGTTCGACATCCTGACGCAGCTGGTCGGCATATTTGGCGCCGACGCGCTGGTCCAGTTCGGGCGACGCGAGGTCCGAGATCTCGACCGTCGAGGCGTCGGCCGTCAGTTTCTCGTCCGAGGTGAAGAGCGAGAGGTTTTTCTCGTAGAGGTTGTATACGCCCTTGAAGGTGGGGCCGTTCGAGATGGGGAAGGCCAGCGGCCGCACGCGGATGTGCAGCTCCTTCTCGACCTCGTCGAGCAGGTCGAAGGGCTCCTTCGAGGGGCGGTCGAGCTTGTTGATGAAGACGATCACCGGCGTCGATCGCATGCGGCAGACCTCCATCAGCTTGCGGGTCTGCGCCTCGACGCCCTTTGCGCCGTCGATGACGATGATGACCGAATCGACGGCCGTCAGCGTGCGGTAGGTGTCCTCGGCGAAGTCCTCGTGGCCCGGGGTGTCGAGGATGTTGATCTTGCGGCCCTCGTATTCGAAGCCCATGACGGACGTGGCCACCGAGATGCCGCGCTGGCGCTCGATCTCCATGAAGTCGGAGGTGGCCCCCTTCTTGATCTTGTTGCTCTTGACGGCTCCGGCCACGTGGATGGCGCCGCCGAAGAGGAGCAGTTTTTCCGTAAGGGTGGTTTTACCCGCGTCGGGGTGGGCGATGACGGCGAAGGTCCGCCGGCGTGTGATCTCTTCCTGTAGGGTCATGCGTTATTGCTTGGGGTAATCTATGTTGTAATGGCATCCGACCGACTCCTTGATCTCGCGGCCCTGCTTGATGACCAGGTAGGCCACGGCGATCATGTTGCGCAGTTCGCACAGTTCGCGGTTGGGTTTGGTCTTGTTGTAGAGCTCCTCGGTCTCCTCGAAGAGGATCGAGAGGCGCCGCATGGCGCGCTTGAGCGAGAGGTTCGAGCGCACGATGCCGACGTAGTTCGACATGATCGACTGTACCTCGCGCTTCGACTGGATGAGCATGAGCATCTCCTCGGTGTGCTGCGTGCCCTCGAAGTCCCAGTCGGGGATTCCCTCCTGGAAGTCGGTGCGGTCGATGAGCGAGGCGGTGTGGCGTGCGGCCTGGTCGGCGTAGACCACCGCCTCGATGAGCGAGTTGGAGGCCAGGCGGTTGGCGCCGTGAAGTCCCGTGCAGGAGGTTTCGCCCAGAGCGTAGAGCCGCTTGATGGAGGTCTGCCCGTTGGTATCGACCCGCACGCCGCCGCAGCAGTAGTGGGCTGCCGGGGTGACGGGAATCCAGTCCTTCGTGATGTCGATGCCGATCGAGAGGCACTTCTCGTAGATGTTGGGGAAGTGGCTGCGGACGGAATCGGGGTCCTTGTGCGTCACGTCGAGGTAGACGAAGTCCTCGCCGCGGCGTGTCATTTCGCGGTAGATGGCCCGGGCCACGACGTCGCGCGGTGCGAGCGATTTCATCGGGTGATACTTGTCCATGAATTCCTCGCCCGACTGCAGGCGCAGGATGGCCCCGAAACCGCGCATGGCCTCCGTGATGAGGAAGTTGGGTTTCTCGCCCGGGTTGTAGAGCGTCGTGGGGTGGAACTGGATGTACTCCATGTTCTCGGTGATGGCCTTGGCGCGGTGGCACATGGCGATGCCGTCGCCGGTCGCCACGATGGGATTCGAGGTCGAGGAGTAGATGTTGCCGCAGCCGCCCGTGGCGACGATCGTGAAGCGCGAGAGCATGGTCTCGATCTCGTTGGTCTCTTCGTTGAAGACGTAGGCGCCGAAGCAGGTGAGGCCCCGCGTGTGGCGTGTGACGAATTCGCCCAGGTGGTGCTGCGTCAGCAGGTCGATGGCGAAGTGGTGCTCGAGCACCGTGATGTTCGGGTGTTTGCGGACCGACTCGACCAGAGCCCGTTCGATCTCGGCACCCGTCAGGTCCTCGTGGTGGAGGATGCGGTGCTCCGAGTGGCCGCCCTCGCGGTTGAGCTCGAACCTCCCGTCGGGGGTCTTGTCGAAACGCGTCCCCCAGGCGATCAGGTCGCGGATCAGCTCCGGGGCCCGCCGCACGACGAGTTCGACCGCTTCGGGGTCGCACTTGCCGGCGCCGCAGACGAGCGTGTCGTGGATGTGTTTCTCGAAGGTGTCGGGGGCGTAGGTAACCGAACAGATGCCGCCCTGGGCGTAGTTGGTATTGCATTCGTTCATCTCGCCTTTGGTCACGATTGTCACGTGACCGTGGGCCGCGGCCTTCAGCGCGAACGAGAGTCCCGCCGCGCCGGATCCGATGACCAGAAAGTCGGTTTTCATGGAGGTTTTCCTTTTTCTATTGCCTTGACGCGCCGCAAAGTTACAAAAAATAGTAACTTTGCCGCACAAAATTCGGGCAAAATGGAACGACACATCGATATAAACCGGTTCGACTACGCGCTCCCCGAGGAGCGGATCGCCAAGTTTCCGCTGGCCGAGCGCAGTGCGTCGAAGCTGCTGATCTACCGCGGCGGGGAGATCGCCGAACGGCATTTCGCCGACATCGGCGACGTGCTGCCGGAGGGGGAGCTGCTGGTGTTCAACAATACGAAGGTGATCCGCGCGCGGATCATCATGCACAAGCCCTCGGGGGCGCGCATCGAGGTCTTCTGCCTCGAGCCGCACGACCCGGCCGACTACGAGCGTGCCTTCGCCGTGAAAGGCCGGTGCGTTTGGTCGTGCATCGTCGGCAACCGCAAGAAGTGGAAGGAGGGTTATGTGGAGATCAACTTCGAGCGTGACGGGCATGCCGAATACCTGCGGGCCTGGATCGAGGAGGAGCGCGGCCGCGAGTGCACCGTGCGCTTCGAATGGTCGGCCGACGTGACCTTCGGCCAGCTGCTCGAGCTTCTGGGGCGCATCCCCATCCCGCCCTACCTGAACCGCGAGAGCGAGGAGATCGACAACACGCGCTACCAGACGGTCTATTCGAAGTTCGAGGGCTCGGTGGCTGCCCCCACAGCGGGGCTGCACTTCACGCCCGAACTGATCGAGTCGATGCGGGGGCGCGGCTTCGGCTTCGAGGAGGTGACGCTTCACGTCGGGGCGGGAACCTTCCTTCCGGTGAAGGACGACGATGCGGCCCGGCATCCGATGCATACCGAGCATTTCGAGGTACGGCGCGGAACGGTGGCCCGTCTGCTCGAGAAGTGGGGGCATATCACCGCCGTGGGGACGACCTCCGTCCGAACGCTCGAATCGCTCACGGCGCTGGCGTGGCGCATCCGGCAGGAGGGTGCGCCGGACGCCGATCGGGTCATCGGGCAGTGGGAGCTCTACGACATTCCGGCGGACTACACCGGACGCGAGGCGCTCGGGGATCTGCTCGGCTGGATGGAGGTGCACGGCGTGGAGCGGCTGAAGGCTGCGACACAGATCATGATCACGCCGCTCGGGTACGAGTTCCGTATCGTTCGCAACATCGTGACGAACTTCCACCAGCCCAAATCGACGCTGCTGCTGCTCGTCTCGGCCTTCGTGGGCGACGACTGGCGCCGCATCTACGACTATGCCCTGGCGCACGATTTCCGCTTCCTGAGCTACGGCGACTCGTCGGTGCTGCTCCGGGAGTAGGGGCGGCCTGGACAACGGCGGGGAAGGCCGCTGCGGGTTGCATGGGGCGGTCGGTCCGGATTCCGGTGTGTCCCCGATGGGCGGATTTCACCGTGCCCCCCCCCTGGGCAAAGAGCGTGCGGGGCGGAAGAGCAATCTTCCGCCCCGCACTGTATGTCACTCTGCCGGATGAACCCTGTTGTGGGGTTATTCGGTATAGGTAATCACGTATTCGGATGATTTGTAGGGACGGGAGCCCTCCGGGTGCGTCTGTTCGACGATCTTGACGGGCAGGCCGTCGGCATCCGTTTCGTAGGTGTATGAGTAGGAACTGTCGCTGTTGGACCCGAAGACATCCGTGGGGGTGATGGTCGTGACCATCTGTGCGGGGCGTTTGCCCATGAGGCCGATGAGGGAGAAGAACTGGTTGCTGTCGCCTGTCGAGAAAGCCCATCCCTCGGTGTTTGCCAGGAGAAAACTCCAGTTCAGGTCGAGGTTGCTCCTGTTCGGGATCTTTCCGTAGCTCGCCCGGTCGATCGCCTCCTCGCCGCTGGAATTTGTCCCCCACTTCACGGCGGTCGGATTGCCTCCGCTCCACGTGATCCGGCTTTCTTGGTTGGTCTCCCCTTCATCTTGTACGGTCCGCGTCAGATAGCCTGCGGCGTCATAAGTGAGTTCGTAGGTGCGGTATGTCTCGTCGATGAGTCCGTTCTCATCTTCGCTGTAGTAGTGGTAGGTGCCCGATACGGCGCGTCCTTCTTCGTCCAGTTCGACCGATCCGGTCTCCTTGTATGATGAGGAGGTGCCATCTTCCGTCCGAGTCGCCGTATAGGTGACGTTACGCTCGCCATAGGTAAACGAGGCCGTATTGGAGAAGGATACTGCAGCGCGGGTAGGGGCGAAAGCCCGTCGGGTATCGGGGCTCGGAAGCGGGATATCCTCGTCTTCCGGATAGGAACCGGTCACGGTGATTTCGGTTAGCCGGTTCTGGCTGTCATAGCTGAAGTCTGCGCTGTTGTTTCCGTAGGAGGAGCCTTGGGAGTTGTACTGGATTATCTCGATGTGCGAGATGCGCTTCTTGCCTGCGGGTGGCACGACAGGGTCGCCGCCTTCGTCGGGAACGGTTCCCTCTTCGGTTGTGGCTTTTTGTTCGACGGTGATGGTGATCTTCGAGGAGCCGCATTCGATGGTGATGACAGCCTTTCGGTCTTTACCTGTGGCGTTTATGCCCAATGAGATGTGGATGGTGTAGTTGCCGGCGGCGTCTCCGTGGTCAGGCGACACGATGAGCCACGGAGAGGCCTTCTCGCCATTTCCGGAGTTTGAGGCCCGGGTTTCGGCGACCGTGGCGCGCCATGGGCCGGAGGCCGTGAAGGAGATGCCGTCGGGCGTCGGTTCGGTCTGGTCGGCATGAATCGAGAACGAGTGGGAAGAACCGGGGGCCAGCTGGATGTCCCCGGAAGCATCGTCTCCTTTTTCCGAGCAGGCGGAGAGGAAGACCATGTTCATCAACCACAAAAAAACAGAAAGTTTTTTCATTGCTGCAACATTTTTTGTCGGGCATTCCGACTCCTGAAATGCGCATGTGGGTTTTGATAAAGAAAGAAAGTGTGGAGTCGTTCGTCTATTCATCGAGAGGCTCTGGAATGCCCGTGCAAAAAATAAACAATACCCCACACCGAATAGAGATATATCGGGTGATATATGCCTATATACGGTGATGAGCGTTGCGTTATCCTCAATGCACGTTGAAATTTTCCAGATTTCTCGAAGAGGATCAGCGAAACACTTTCACTAATTCGAATATGTTGTCACCCGGTTGAATGACCCCACAAATGTAGGAAATGTTTCTCGAAAACACAACTCTCAAACGGGGTATTGTTATGCGAATTTCGGGAAAAAGTTTTTGAAAATCAAGGATGATCGTCAATTTTGTTGTCTTCTGCCGCCATCCCGATCGTTGAGCGTGTCCGCCGGAAAGGCTCGCCGGCCGGGAATTTGGAGAAGAGCGGGCCGGGTGAAGAGCGTCAGAATTCGCAGCCCAGCCCGATCGTGAAACAGTGACTGTGCATGCGGGTGAAGCGGACCGGAAGGAGCGTCGTCGGGGCAGCGTCGGGGCGGGCAAGGTTGCGCAGCCCCGGTTCGTAGCCCGCCTCGAGACGGAAGCGACCCCAGCCGAGGGCCGCCCCGATGCGCAGGCCGATATCCGAGCGGCGCATCGGGCCTTCGGGGGCGTAGAGTTCCGCCCAGCCGTCGTCGTGGCGGAGCTTGCCGCCGATGCCCGTGCCGTACCACGCCCCGACGGTGGGAATGATCGAGAGCGTGCGTGAGCAGCGGATGCGGCAGTCGATCGTCAGCGGGACCTGGAGGTACATCGGGCGCGCCGAGAAACCCATGTATCGGCCGCCTCGGCTCGAGAAGAGGATCCCCGTCCCGATGTAGAGCGGGATCCGGCGGTGCAGCCGGATGTGGTCGGTGACGCCGGCGTAGTAGCCCGCGCGGGGTGAGGTCGTGCCCGACAGGTTGTCGTAGGCGGCTGCGAAGAAGGCGATGTTCGCTCCGCCGTGCACGACGATGAGGTTGCGCTCGGGGTTCTGGCTCCGGGCCGGAAGGGCCTGAAGCGACGCCAGGGCGGCCAGGATAACCGACAGCAGTCTCCTCATGGCTCGGTGCGTCAGGATTTTTCGGGAGTATAGCTCTTCAGGGCCAGCCGCTTGACCCAGACGACGAAGCCGCCCGTGAGGATCAGGTTGAGCACCAGCGTCAGCACCGAGACGATCAATGCCGGGCCGCCGAGGTTGTAGCCCAGGGCGATGAAGATGACGCCGGCGCCGACCTCTCCGCGCGTGAACATGCCCACCGAGAGGGCGAGGCGCTCGCTCAGCGACCGGTCGCGGTAGAAGAAGAGCGGGACGAGCTTGCCGAGGTTCGAGAGCAGCGACACGGCGAGGACATGCAGGACGAGGATGCCCCACGGCATCATCGGCTGCGAGGCCGTGACCGATGCGGCCGAATCGGCTGCCGCTGCCGCACCCGAGCCCGTGACGAGCGGCATGCTCAGCCCGACGAGCAGCATGAAGAGGAACGAGATGCCCGTCGCGACGAGCCGTTCGGCCGGGGTGTCGATGTGGCGGTGGCGCATCAGCATGCCCACGACGAAGGCCGGGAGCAACACCTCGATGTGGATGCTGTTCTCGGCGCCGTACCAGTGTTTCGTGGCGAGGTAGACCGCCTGTGTCAGCGCACAGACGATGACCGAGAGCCCCAGGATCCGCTTCCAGTCCTGGCGCACGTCCCAGGTGGCCTGCCAGCGCCAGCCGACGGTCAGCAGCACGGCGACGATCGCCACGATGGCGAACATCTGCCAGCGCAGCCCGATCATGAGGATCTGCAGCGGGATCATCAGCAGGATGGTGTCCAGGTCGTCGAAGATGGCCAGCACCTGGATCTTGCGGTAGATCCAGCTCTCCTTGAGCTTCAGTGCGGCGAGCATCGTGAAGAGGATGCCGGCCGAGGTGGGGGCCGCGAACCGGCTCAGCAGCAGGTTCTCCTTCCACGCCTCGGGGCTGCCCCACAGCGGCGCGGGCAGCAGCACGAAGACATAATAGAGTACGATGAGCAGCCACGGGAGCGCCGCCGTGGCCATGGCGATGAAGTAGTCGGCCGTGTAGCTCCGCCAGCGGCTCTTGTCGATCTCGAATTCACGGCCGACGTTGATCATGATGAAGCCCAGACAGACGTACAGCAACGTGTCGGTCGTGGCCTTGAACGAGGAGTATCCCGGGCCGAGAAGCCCCGGGAGCAGCTGGGACGCGACGAGTCCCAGCATCAGGAAAAGGGAAAACGAGAGTACTTTTCGCATAGGTCATGCCGGTTGTTTGCTTGGTGCGGCAACGGGCCGCGGGGCAAAGATACGACTTTTGCACAAATCCCGAAACGGAGGCCGCAGCCGCCGGTGCGGGGCGCGTGAAAAATTTAACAACAAACGAACCGCAATTCGCGATTTATTTGTAACTTTGCGGTGCAAAATGGGTTATTAGCGATTAATTCCATAAAATTCAAACCATTACAACTATGCAGATTGTAGAGATTCACGCAAGGGAGATCCTCGACTCGCGAGGCAATCCGACCGTTGAGGTCGAAGTTCGTACCGTATCCGGTGCATTCGGTCGTGCAGCCGTTCCGAGCGGCGCATCGACGGGTGAGAACGAGGCCCTCGAGCTCCGCGACGGCGACAAGAGCCGCTACCTGGGCAAGGGCGTGCTGAACGCCGTGAAGAACGTCAATGAGGTGATCGCCCCGGCCATCATCGGCATGAACGTCGCCGATCAGGTCGGCATCGACAAGGCCATGATCGCCCTCGACGGCACGAAGACCAAGTCGAAGCTCGGCGCCAACGCCATCCTCGGCGTTTCGCTGGCCGTAGCCCGCGCTGCTGCCGACTACTTCGGTATGCCGCTCTACCGCTATATCGGTGGTGCCAACGCCAAGACGCTGCCCGTTCCGATGATGAACATCATCAACGGCGGTTCGCACTCCGACGCCCCGATCGCATTCCAGGAGTTCATGATCCGTCCCGTGGGCGCTCCGTCGCTCAAGGAGGGTCTGCGCATGGGCGCCGAGGTGTTCCACAACCTCAAGAAGGTGCTCCACGAGCGCGGCCTCTCGACCGCAGTAGGCGACGAGGGCGGTTTCGCTCCCGCACTCAACGGTACGGAGGATGCACTGGATTCGATCATCAAGGCCATCGAGAAGGCCGGCTACGTTCCCGGAAAGGACGTGATGATCGGCATGGACTGCGCTTCGTCGGAGTTCTACAAGGACGGCGTTTACGACTACACGATCTTCGAGGGTGAGAAGGGTGCCAAGCGCTCGTCGAAGGAGCAGGTCGAGTACCTGAAGGGCTTGGTTGCCAAGTACCCGATCGACTCGATCGAGGACGGTATGTCGGAGAACGACTGGGAAGGCTGGCAGATGCTGACCGCCGAGATCGGCGACAAGTGCCAGCTCGTCGGCGACGACCTCTTCGTGACGAACGTCGAGTTCCTGAAGAAGGGTATCGAGATGGGCTGCGCCAACTCGATCCTCATCAAGGTAAACCAGATCGGTTCGCTGACCGAGACGCTCGATGCCATCGAGATGGCTCACCGCGCCGGCTACACCACCGTAACGTCGCACCGTTCGGGTGAGACCGAGGACTCGACGATCGCCGACATCGCCGTGGCTACGAACTCGGGCCAGATCAAGACCGGCTCGATGTCGCGTTCGGACCGTATGGCCAAGTACAACCAGCTGCTCCGCATCGAGGAGGAGCTCGGCGACGAGGCCATCTACGGCTACAAGAAGGTTTACCGCAAGTAATCCGACGCCAAAAAGATACCGCCGTCGTGCGGTTGGTCCCGGGGCATTCCGCTCCGGGACTTTTTTTTGCGGCCGTGCGGTTTTCCGTGCCGGAACGGGACCCGGCGGTCCGTTTATTTCTTATATTTGTACGGGCGGCACATGCCCGGTGCCCGGGGAGCTCCCGATGGGGCCGGCGGCGGCCGCAGAACCAAAAAACGGAAATGGATATGATGAAACGCTGTATGTCGGTCGGGTGCCTCCTTCTGGGGCTGGCCCTGACGCCGCGGGCCGAGGCCTGCACGGGAATCACGCTGCGCGCAGCAGACGGGGCCTGCATCGTGGCCCGGACCATCGAGTGGGGCGGGAGCAACCTCAACAGCCGCTATGTCGTCGTGCCGCGCGGATATGCGCAACGCTCCTACACCCCGGAGGGAATCGACGGCATGCGCTTCACGGCCCGCTACGGCTATGTCGGGCTGGCCGTCGAGCAGAAGGAGTTCGTGGCCGAGGGGCTCAACGAGGAGGGGCTCTCGGCCGGGCTGTTCTACTTCCCCGGCTACGGGCGGTATGAGGCGTACGACCCGGCGCGGCGCGACGAGAGCATCGCCGACCTGCAGCTGGTGGCGTGGCTCCTCGGCGAGTGCCGCACGGTGGACGAGGTGAAGGAGGCTGTCGGGCGGGTCCGTGTCGTGGCGGTCGATCCGCGGGCCTCGACCGTGCACTGGCGCTTCACCGACACTTCGGGCCGGCAGCTTGTGCTGGAGATCATCGACGGACGTCCGGTCTTCTACGAGAACGCCCTCGGGGTGCTGACCAACTCCCCGGGCTTCGAGTGGCAGCTGACCAACCTGAACAACTACGTCAATCTTTACCCGGGTTCGGCTCCGGGGCAGGAGCTGGGGGCTCTCCGTCTCTCGTCTTTCGGTGCGGGGAGCGGTTTCCTGGGCATCCCGGGCGACGTCACGCCGCCGTCGCGCTTCGTGCGGGCGGCCTTCTTCCAGGCTACGGCACCCCGACAGTCCACGGCCGAGGATGCCGTGCGGCAGGGTTTCCAGCTGCTGAACAACTTCGATATCCCGATCGGGATCGAGTTTCCCGAGGGGAAGGTGCCGGCCGATATCCCGAGCGCCACGCAGTGGACCTCGGCCTCGGACATGTGCAACCGGGTGATCTACTACCGGACGATGTACGACAGCCGGATTCGGAGCATCGACCTCAAGACGATCGATTTCGGGCGGGTGGCCTACCGCGATGCGCCGCTCGACCGTGTGACCTGCCAGCCCATCGAGCCGGTCGAGATCCGGTGATCGGGCGTTTGCCGGTACGAAAAAGGGCGGGCTCCGATTTGGGGCCCGCCCGACGGTTTACTATTTTTTCAAGGTTGGCAATTCTCCAGTGAGTTCGTAACGCCACTCTGAACCTGCATTCTGCAGGGCGGCGTTCATCTGTGCAACGGCGTCTAACCAGTCGCCGTCCGTCACTTTGGTGGTTTCGATGGTGGTGCTGCCTCCCTCATTGTAGCCGATGCCTGTGTCGGGATTGCTTCCCCAGTAGCAGGCGGTGATAACAGGGTCATTGAAAAATTTATAGTTCCGTCCCGTTACGCCGCCTGTGGTTCCGGCCGGGCCGCTGACAGTCCCATTGGCATGATAGCAGGCGGTCAGGGTACCCTCATCATTGGTTCCCGTTACGCCGCCTACATAGATGGTGCCGCTTCCGCTACCGGTCACGCTGCCCCAGGCATAGCAGGCTTTGAGGGTGCAGGATGTGTTACTTCCCACCACGCCGCCGACAAAGTTGCCGCCTGAGTTGATACTTTCAAGGGTCACATCGCCCGTGGCATAGCAGGCGGTCAAGGTGGCACCACTATCCGTCAGACCTGCCACGCCGCCGGCTACACCCCCGGCATTCACTGTGGCCGAGGAGCTGCACCCGGTAAGGAAACCGCCCGATTGGTAGCCTACTACACCGCCAGCAATGCCGCTGCCGCTGACGCTGCCCGACACCGAGCAGTTTTCAAGGGTGCCATAGCTGCGTCCCGCCACGCCGCCGACAGCGCTCATATCGTTATTGCTTTCTATCTTCACCTCCTCCAGCGTCACATCCTTCACCGTGCCGCCGGAGCCGATGTGGCCGAACAGACCCACATATTGGTCACTTCCCGTAACGGTCAGCCCCGTAATGGTATGGCCGCCGCCGTTGAAGGTGCCGGTGTATTGGTGGTTATAGTCTATGCCTATCGGCGTCCAGTCGATGCCCTTCAGGTCGATGTCGGCAGTCAGGGTGATGTTGATACCGAGATTACCGTTGTTGGCTATGTCTGCCACAGCCTTCAATCCCTCGGCAGTAGTCACGGTGTAGTTGCCCTGTCCGTCGTCGGTATATCCCTTGTCCTTATCCAGCGTGATGTTGTAGAACTTGCCCGCTACGG